>JGI12087J14258_100161_pt1 | contig 15234 bp, 10 predicted proteins | sample Napbiom13C3doseB_FD_14258 | JGI IMG/M metagenome (IMG submission 14258) | reverse complement strand
CCGCCAACCTGGAAGACCCGAACAAGCCGCGCGGCGTGTTCCTGTTTGCTGGCCCCTCGGGCGTTGGTAAGACGGAAACAGCGCTGGCACTGGCCGACATTCTCTACGGCGGTGAACGCAAGCTCATCACCATCAACATGAGCGAGTACCAGGAGGCGCACAGCGTGTCGGGCCTCAAGGGCTCGCCGCCGGGTTATGTCGGTTATGGCGAAGGCGGTGTGCTGACCGAAGCCGTGCGTCGCAACCCGTACAGCGTCGTGCTGCTCGATGAAGTCGAAAAGGCCCACCCGGACGTGCTGGAGATGTTCTTCCAGGTCTTCGACAAGGGCGAGATGGATGACGCTGAAGGCCGCCCGATCGACTTCCGCAACACCATCATCATCCTCACGTCGAACGTCGGCTCGCAGGCCATCATGCAGGCGTGCCTGAACAAGCCTGCTGAAGAGTTGCCCGACACCGATGCGCTGGCAGAGCTGCTGCGCCCGACGCTCTACAAGGCGTTCAAGCCCGCATTCCTGGGGCGCATGAAGGTGGTGCCGTATTACCCGATTTCCGACGATGTGCTGGCCGAGATCATCACGCTCAAGCTGGGCCGCATCCGCGATCGCGTGGCCATCAACCACAAGGCGACGTTCCAGTGGGACAACGCGCTCGTTGAATCGGTGCTCGCACGCTGCACGGAAGTCGATGCCGGCGCCCGCGCGGTCGACCACATCCTGAACGGCACGCTGCTGCCGCAGATTGCCGAATCGGTGCTGACGCGCATGGCCGAAGGCGGCAGCGTCGAGAAGATCAAGGTCGGCGTCGGCAAGAACGGCGAGTTCAAGTACCGCATCAACTAAGTCGCTTCGCTGGAGCACATCATGGTCTCTCCGACCGAGTTGGCAAACCTGCTACGTGCGTCGTTCTCCCAGGCCGACCGGCTGCTGCGCCTGGAAACGCCGCTGGGGCCGAACGCGCTTCTGCCTGAAAAGGTGAACGTTGCTGAGCACATCGACGCAGGCGGCTTCCGAGTGGAACTGACGGCGCTGTCCGACAACGCGGACATCGATTCGGCCAAGCTGCTCGGCCAGCCCGTGCGGCTTGACTTGCTGACCCAGCAGAGCCGAAGCGCACTGCGGCCGTTCCATGGCCACGTGACGCGCTTCGAGCAGGTGGGGGCCAACGGTGGCCTGGTGCGCTATCGGCTGGTGATCGAACCGTGGCTCGCCTTCCTGCGCCATCGGCAAGACAGCTTCCTGTTCCAGGACATGTCGGTCATCGAGGTGATCGACAGCCTGTTTGGCGACTACCAGGGCCAAGGCCGCCTCGTGCCCGCCTGGCGCTGGGCCCTGCGCGACAGCGCGGTCTACACGCGCCGCAGCGTCATCACGCAATACGACGAAAGCGACTTCGATTTCGTCACGCGGCTGCTGGCCGAAGAAGGGCTGTTCTATTTCTTCGAGCACGAAGCCAAAGACGGCGATGCACTGGGCGTGCACCGCATGGTCATTGCAGATTCGAATGACGTTTTTGCCGACAACGCACAGGCGAGCATCCGCTTTGGCCGCGCAGATGCCACCGCCACCGAAGACGTGATCGACCGCTGGCAAGGCGCCCGCCGTTGGCAGACCAATGCCGTATCGATTGCCAGTTGGGACTACCGCGCCAACGCCAAGCGCACTGCTCAGCTCGGTGCGCAGCAGCAAAGCAACGACGGCCCGCAGCTCACGCTACAAGACACCGATTACCCCGGTCAGTACTGGTTTGAAGACAACAACCAGGCACAGCGCGTCGCGCGGCTGATGATGGAAGCGCTGGAGCTGCGCGACAAGCAGTTCGACGGCGAAGGTACGGCCCGCACATTGGCGACCGGCACGCGCTTCCAGTTGCTCGATCACTTCGATCATGACGATGGCGAGCAGCGCTTCGCTGTGCTGGCCGTCACCCACCAGGCGCGCAACAACTTTAACGACCGCTTCGGCCAGGTGCTGACCGAAACACTGGGCGCGCTGCGCGGCGGCGATGTGCTGGTCGCAGGCAGCAACCGCGGCGCAGGCGACGACGCGCCGTTCTATCGGAACCACTTCACTGTCGTGCGCGACAACGTGCCCGTGCGCCCGCAGCAGAGCGACGAGCAAGGCCGCGCGCTGCATCCACGCCCGACCGTCAACGGCAGCCAGACCGCGTTGGTGGTGGGTGCGGAAGGGCCCGTGCACACCGATCGGGACCATCGGATCAAAGTGCAGTTTCATTGGCAACGCGGCGCTCGGTCGGCCAGCCGCCAATCGCATCCGGCCGGCGACGACAACGCGCGCGCCAGCGCAGGTCTTGGCGCATGGGTGCGCGTGACGGCGCCCGTGGCCGGCCCGAACTGGGGCGGCGTGGCACTGCCGCGCGTCGGCCAGGAGGTGCTGGTCGAATTCCTGCAAGGCGACATCGATCGGCCCGTTGTGGTAGGCGCCGCCTACAACGGCAGCGGCCAGACCGACGCGCAATACAACCAGAACCAGGCTGGCGCAGCCGGCGCCACCGGCAACGCGCCGGCGTGGTTTGCCGGCGACAGCAAGAGCCAGGGTGCCTATGCCCACAACGCCGTGCTGTCCGGCATCAAGACGCAGGCGCTGGCCGGCAGCCAGTCGGGCTCGTCGGGTTACAACCAGTTAGTCTTTGACGATTCCGAAGGGCAGGGCCGCACGCAGCTCAGCACCACGCAGGCGGCAAGCGGCCTCGTGCTCGGCCATCACAAGGAACAGATCGATAGCGCGCGGCAGGCCGATCTAGGCCACGGAGCAGCGCTCGCGACCGACGACAGCGGCGCCGTGCGCGCCGGTGCCGGCCTGCTGCTCACCGCGCACAGCGCGAGCACCAGCGCCTCGCTGCAGGACAGCGAAGCTGCCGCCAGCCAGATCGAAGCCGCGAGCGACCTCGCCGAATCCCTCGCCGACGCAGCGCAGAAGCAGAAAGCCGGCCTGGCCGACGAACGCGCCGCCAAGGAACTCCCCGCGCTCAAGCAACTGCGCCACACCACCGAAGTGCTGCGCCACGCCGAAAGCGCAGGTGAAGGCGCGCAGGCCGTTGCCTACAGCGAACCGCATCTGCAAGTCTCGGCGCCCAAGGGCATCGTCACCACAACACCGGCCGATGCAGTGCTGGTCGCGGGCACGCAGGCCACGTTGATCGCCAAGCAAGACGCCAACGTCGCCGCGGGCGGCAATCTCTCAGTGGCGGTGGCGGAGGGGCTAAGCCTCTATGCGCACGGCAAATCGCTCGGGCAGGCCGGGGATGCGACACCGGGCATCGCCATGCATGCCGCAAGCGGCAAGGTCGGACTTTCGAGCCTGAAGGGCGAGACCCATCTGGTGGCCGAGAAGGCCGTGACGGTCGCCTCCACGCAGGGCAATGTCACTGCTGAGGCGAAGCAGCACGTGCTCGTCAATGCGGCCGGGGCGCAGATCAAGGTGACGAATGGAACGATTGAGTTGCATGCGCCTGGGATGGTGACGTTTAAGGGGGCGGGGCATCGGTTTGTGGGGCCGGGCGGGGCGGGCGGAGATAACAGCCTGGCGCAGGGCAAATTGAAGGGATGCAGTGTCCAGGAAGATAGCGCTGCCGCGAGCGGCGCGGGCTCGGTGTCGCGGTGAACGGCTTGACCCAGGACATGACGAATCGCATGTTGGCCGATTTAGCAGATGTGATGTTGAACGCCACCGCAGCAGAGAAAGAGGTTCCGGCTCACGATTACCTGGCTCGGTGCAGGGAGTTGGCGGCCGGCTATCGCATGCTGCAACAACAGGCCTCTCACGACCGTCCATTGCGCGCGTATTTGCTGCTTGACGCTTGGGAAGGTAATCCCCTTGCAGCCGATTTATCCGAACAGTGGCCCGAGACGATCAGCGAGAGGGAAGCCGTTCCCGATAGCTTTTACGCGGGCCGAGAGGACGAGGCGCCTTGCCTTGTGCCGTTCCCCGACCACTTGTTGCTCGATGCAGATTCCGACAATCTGCCCCAGGCGCGCGTGCGAGACGCGCTGGCTCGTTGGCTTGAGGAGGCTAGCAAGGAGGCGGGTCAACGATTGGCGAGGCAGTACTTCTGCGCTGTCCTGTTTAGTCCAGAGTCGGCTACGCGGCTTGCCCAGCATCTTGCTCAGCTGGGATTGCAATACGTACCGCGAAGTCACACGGCAAGACTGTTTCGCTATCAGGATCCGCGTGTCATGCAACGTGTCTGGCCGAGGCTGTCGACAGAGCAGCAGAACGTGTGGCTGGGACAAACGCAGGCGTGGTGGTCATTGACGCAACCATGGGGCCCCATGCCAGATTTGTCTGCAAGAGAAGATAGCGCCTCTCCCGCGCCGACCTGGTTCAAAGCGCAGAGAAACGTTTCGTCTGATACGCAAACCGTCGTGCCCCCGCTTAACCGTCTGATGAACGCGGACCAGTGGCAGACAGCCCATTCGTCGCCGATTGGGAATCGCATATGGGCAAGGTTGGCACGGCGAGGGGTCTCGGCTCAAAAACAGCCGGACGCGGCAAGCATGACCCGGTTGTTAAGCAAGGGACAGGAGCTGGGGTTGGTGGACTCCAATCTGCAGGACTTCATCTGGTGCAGCTGGCGACCGATTCTGCAAAGCGCACGCGACAGCGCGGCCGGCTTACCGATTGATTGGGACAGCCCATGGTGGCGCGACGTGCTTGCACGTGTTTTGCAAGCGCTGCGTAACGATCCCGAAGCAGGCTTTGCCAGCCTGTTTGAAGACTACGAGCAATTTGCATGAGGAAGCATTTCCATGGCCGCTGAAAAAGTCTGTGCAACGCCGTGCAGCAACTGCGATCGCAAGGGGCTGCCTATCTTGTTCACGCGATACGCAGTTGCTTACAGCGCTCAGAAGGCAAACATGGCGTTGCTCAAGCAACTGAGTCCCGCTGGGCAACTACAGGCCAAACCTGCTGGTGTTGCGATCGGAACGGCGGTTTATAACGTACGCTTGCTCCGTGCGGGCTATCTGTACGTTCACGTTGACCGAGGCCCTCTCATCTGCACCGACGATGAATGGAAGGGCTATGTGGTGCATCCACAAGGGTATCTGACCGAGTTCGATGTGTTTGTGCCCGGGAAAACGGCACCGAAGATCGCTTGTGCGCGCGACTCCAGGCAAGCGAACAACAGCATGGTGTGGATCCGAGATGCGAAGCGAGTGAAGAAGCTCTGGTATCTGTTTAGCCCAGATCCGATTGACTATGAGCATTTCAAAAACGTGATTTCTGCCAATCCTGCCGCGTACATGAAATCGTTCGATGTGGCAGGCTGGGCAAACGGCAACACGAGTCAGCCCGACACGACGCAACCAGGACTGCTCAATGGGCAAGTGGCCGAGTTTGCTGCGTTGGCGAACCCCAAGTTAATAGATGCGCTTGATCCTTTGCTGTATGGCTTGATGGGCAGTACGCCGCAGGAACGCGGCTGGGGCGATTACCAGGAGGAGGTTTCGACTCCGAAGATGACGCTGGACGGTTACGCTTCAGGTTTTGATGAAACAACTACGGTTATGCGGACTGGCCCGACTTATGAGAAGGCCCATGCAGCCCGTCTGAAGCAAATGGCTGCGTTCTTGCAGCAGAACCACGGTGCGGTAGTTGCGTGTGATGATGCGATGGGTATCACACAGGAGTTGGGCCACTTGCAAGGCGAGGCGCAGACCGTCTACACAGCATGGCAGGCGAGAAGCTCTCCAGGGTTTGATAGCAGTGTCAGCAATGAATGGGTGTACCAAACGGCCATAGGTGCACAAGGCTTGCGTGATCTTGTAAAGAAAGGAGCGATCCAAAAAGCTAGCGAGCATATTGATAATTGGAACAAGATGCGGCGCCCCGCAGGGGTGTTCTATGCAGACAAGGCGACACGCGCTAGGGAGGAGGCCATTCGCGAAGCGGCGATTGCCCGCAACCAGCAAGCCGAGCGAGATCGGGCAGCCGCAGCGGGCGATGCAGAGTTCAAAGAGTTGTTTGATTCGACTTCCGCTGCAACGATTATTGCGGCCCAAGGCAGTGAGTACAACAACGTGCAGGCGTTGCGCGAGAACCTGGGGCGCGACCAGGTTGCCTGGCTCGACTCGGCGTCGCTCAAGCAAGCGATTGCGCTATATAGCCCGAAAGACACGGCAGTCAACCAGCCGGGGGGCGGCGCGGCTCTGAGTTTGGAGTTAGCGCACTGCATGAGCGGAACGGAGTCCAACAAGGCGGGCAAGGCCTGGCTCGCGAAAGTAGATCTATGGGATGACAACGTGCTCGGCAAGACGCTGTCTTTCAATAATGTGCCTTATCGCCAGCAGATGAAGGGGCTGACGCAGGAATCGCCTCCTGCACAGGCTCTGCCAAATGCTGAACCAACGACAAGTCTTGCTGACGCTATCACGGACAAGTTGAAGCCATTTGCCGCCCGAGTTTCGCTGGGGGACAAGGCGCTGGGCTTTATGGAAGCTTTTCCGAATATCAGCGAGAGCGCCGCGCTGCGCAAGTTTGCTTGGCCGCTGCATATCGCGTCGCTCATGAGTGTGAAGATGATGAAGACTGTTCAAGGTCTTCCAGTCCCGCAGGTCGAGGCTAAGCTGACCAGGTATCTCGTATCGCTTGGTCTAACTACACTCGGCCGAACAGCGGCCCAGTACGCCGGGACGCTGTCTCAAGCAAACCGAGACCGACTGCGAAACGCCGAACGAGGCCTTTCCAATGCAGCAAACCGGGCTGATGCCTTCAAAGCGGCTCCGAATGCGCGCGCTGCCGCGCTGGCGGGTTTGTTGGATGTGAGTTTTGCGATCATCAAGGGCACCCAATTCCAGACGAAAATGGATGTCCGAACCGGGACGGAGTTGGTCGGCAATATTCTGCAAGGTATCGGAAGCTTGGCGGATTGGAGGGCTAAGGCTTATGAGGAGACCGTATTCAAGGGAATTGAAGGTCGCAACCTGTTCGCAACGCCTGGCATGCAGGCGACATTCGATGAGTTGCAAGCCCTTCAACTCAAGGGACTAAGGCTGACGGCGTTCAAATTCCTGCTGCCCGCTGCGCTCATCTCGGCATTTTTTGATGGGATTGATGCTTGGACGTCGGGGCAACGAGGAAACTATGCAGTGATGGCGGCTCAGATCGCAAGCGTGGCTGGTACGGTTTTCACCGTTGTAAGCACTGGCGTTGCCGTTTTTGCAATAGGAAACGCCTCGTTGCTGGCGGTAGCTGCTGTACTGGGTCTGATCGGCGCGGTTCTTACTGTCGTGGCGGTCATTGCAGTTCTGCTTCTCAAAGAGGACGACTGGATTACTTGGCTGCGCGACAACCCACTGAGCTTGAAGCGGAAGGGAAAAAAGCCAATACACAACAATCTAGGCGACACGCTTCAGAAGTTGGCGAACGCGCAGTCTGGAATTTAGGTGGGAAAAAATGTTTGTACGTGAAAACGCCTACGCGCGAAAAAAAAGTCGCTCCTCTGAGCAAGGTCGCAAGTACCTCAATGTTGACGGGCAGCGCCAATGGCGTGTTGACGAGCCCAGCGATGCGGAGGGCGTGAGCCTCCCGGGTAGATGCATTTTTGCGCAAAACGATGCGTACCTCGAAATATGCAATCCAGGATGGGATCTGCAGTGGCGAGCAGGCATTGGAAACTTTTTTGTCGTGATTCCAGCGTTGTTAATGATATGGTGGTGGTTTGGTTTCGCCATTTATCCATTGATATCGGATGGAGTTATTTTCTTTTTTGTGAAAACATCTTTAGGGGATGGAGACAAGGTTCTGTTGTGGATGGGGTGGCTTCTTTTCTTCCCATTGGCTATTGGATGCGGATTCTTGTTATACCTGTGGTTCTTCGTCGGCGGAATGCGCACTGCATTCTTCACGCTGGCGCGTGGAAGAATTCGATTTAATCGACTGAAAAGAAAGATATACGTATTGCGACCACGCTATTGCGGCGGCAATGTGGTGATCGACTGGGACAAGGTCGTCGCATTGCTGAAACCCGAGGGTGTTCGACGGGGGGATAAGGAGACTGTTCAGGCGATAGCGCTATATCGCCCTCCCTCTCACGGGGGCGGAAGTGATTCCGATGAGGACGCGATCTTTGTCGGGCCGACTTTGCCGTTCAGGGATCTGCAAGCGGCTGGCATGTGGGAATACATTCGTCGCTACATGGAGGAGGGCCCTACGGTCGACCAGATTCCGCCAAACGCGCCGTCGAACTACAAGCAGATTCCGCGTTATCTGCCGCAGGAATATACGACGTACTGCGGTAAGCCCAGTTGGCGTCAGTACATCTTGGAGCAGAAGCCTGGCTTCATGGAGGCGTCTTGCCACATGATGAGCCAGATGACATGTGCGTGGCCCCGGTTTCCTAAAGAATGGGGGAGTGATTCGGGCCTGGGCGAGCCAGAAGATCACCCGGTACAAACGGGCGCTGTAATGACCGCGATGGTGTATCGGGCGCAGGGTCGCTTGTCTGCAGAAGATAATCTCGAGTTCTTGCGGCGCTGGGGCACGCACGATGCATTGAACGAGGCATTGTCTAAAGCCGTTTAGCCGTATGCCTATGCACCTAGGATTCTGGAGGCGCGGTTGCGATGGCGGGCCACCGAAAAGCACCGTAGCTCCTTAGCGACAAGCCGCCTACGCATCCGAGCCCCCGACATGCGCCTCTGAACTGCGCATTCCAGCCGTGGACCTCGCAATGCAAGTGTCAAACAGCGGCATTCCACTGCCAGAGGTCCAATATTTCGACCTCTGACGGGCATGGCCGACGGTCTGAGCCCTGGCGTGGGAGCCTCAATGCTGCACGTTTCGTTGCACGAAGGCGGAAGGCCGCTCTCGGAGGTCCGATGGGCCGGTTGTTTTAGAGCGGAGTGTGGACCGTTGTGCCCCGACGGCCGTTCTTTGAGGCCGATGTTCCGCTGTCGTACTGCCAAAGAAAAGGGACTCCAGGGCAACGCAGCAGGCAAAGACAGCGGACTTCGGCGCTTCACATCGGAAATCCGGGGAGCGCTCTGCCTCAGGCAAGCTCAGGCAGAGCGGAGAACGATGATGAGTGGTCGAGATGACGGGAAATGCATCGAAGCTGCAGCCGCAGAGCCCCTACTGGTATGAAGACTTGCCCGGCCCAACCGTGCCGCTCAAGTCCAGCGACAAGAATGACCAACTAAACCTCGCCTTGACCTCAATTACGATGGGCCCGTCCACACATGAAGATTTAGAAACAATCCCCCCAACCGCCCCAAGCCTGCGTAGCATCTCCACCGTCCGCCCCGCGCGTCCGGACGTCACATTCACGCACGCTGATATGAACGCTCTGCTCCGCCTCGCCGCCGCTTGTGCTGGGGTCGCGTTGCTCGTCACGCCCGCCTTCGCCCAGGACGACACCCCGTTGCAGGTTTCGTACCGCCAGGTGCTGACCGAATATTTCAAGGACGCGCCGACCGCGTCAAAGAAATACGACGGTCGCCGCCTGGTTTTCAAGGGCCAGGTCTATCCGTTGTCCGACGACAGCCTGAACACGCTGGCCGTGACGGAAGACCTGAAGGTGGGCGCGCCGTTCCAGGACGATCAGCGTGACGCGCTCAAGGCGCTGTTTCCCGATCACAAGCTTGCGGCGTACAAGCCCAGCAAGGACATCACGCTGGACTGCTTGAACCGGCACTTCGTTGGCCTGACGCTGGCGCTGGCGGATTGCCGCGTCGGCAAGCCCTGATTTTCGTATTGCATTCCGGTTTCGTTTTCGATCATGGCCACTCTTCCGTTTGACCAATTGCTCGCTCCGCTGCCCGGGGCACAACCGTGCGGCGAAGACATGCTCTTCTCTGCAGAATTCGACAGCATCCAGGATGCGCGCCGGTTTGATGACCCGTCACTCGATCAAGGTGAGTGGGTCACGGAGATCAAGGAAGCGGATTGGCGCGCCGTCATCGCCGAAAGCACGTCGCTGCTGCAGAACCGCACGAAGGATCTGCGCCTGGCCGCATGGTTGGCCGAGGCGTTGTCGAAGGAGTGTGGCTTTGCCGGCCTGCGCGAGGGCTACGAATTGATCGCCGGATTGTGCGAGCAGTTCTGGGAGCACCTCTATCCGCTGCCGGAAGCCGACGATCCTGAAGCGCGCACGGGCAGCATGGCCTGGCTTGCCACGCGTTCGAGCCAGCTCATTCGCGAGGTGCCGCTGGTGGAGGCGGGCAAGGGCGGCTATAGCTTGATCGATTGGGAAGTCGCGACCAGCCTGGTCGAAGCCATCCGCCGCGATCCGGAACAGGCCGACGAGCTGTCGCGCGGAAAAATCACGCTGGAGCAGTTTGAATCCGCACGGCGCGCCACGCCGCCTGCCTTCTACAAGACGCTGCACGATGATGTGGTTGGCTGTGGCGCCGCGCTGTTGCGGTTGGAATCCGTTCTGGATGCACGGGCAGGGGACCACGCGCCGAGTTTCCGCCCCGCGCGCGAAGCCTTGCAAGCGGTGCGCGCGTTGGTGGAGCGCTTCGGTGGCAAGCCGGAGCCCAAGCCAACCGCCGTGGAAGCGAAGGGTGTTCCTCAACAGACGGCGCAGTCTGCCCCCGGCACCGTCATCGAGACGGTAGTTTCCGGCCCCATCCGCACGCGCGCCCAGGCGTTGAACCAGCTGCGCGATGTGGCTGAGTTCTTCCGCCAGACCGAGCCGCACAGCCCCGTTGCCTACCTCGCCGCACGTGCTGCAAAGTGGGGCGACATGCCGCTGCACGCCTGGCTGCGCACGGTGGTCAAGGACGATGCGACGCTGTCGCAGATCGAGGAGCTGCTGGGCCTGGGCGATCCGCCCTCGGAAAGCGCCAGCTGAGCCGGCTAACTGCTCGAACAACCACCGCAGCCGCTGGATCCGCAGCTACTCGAGCTGCAGCTGCTGGAGCCATTGCTGCTTGAGCTGCAGTTGCTCGACGTGTCGCCTCCGGAGCCGCCGGAACTGGCGCCGGCGGGTGGTCCCATCATCGATCGGTATCCGGCCCATGCTGTGTTGGCCAGCACGCTGGTGCCGCCAAACGCAGTCAACCACAGTAGATCGTGCGTCGACAAACCTGAACGTGGCCCCTGCTGGCCGCGCTGCCGATAAACATCGAGCGCCGCGTTGGCCCCCGCGGTGGGGCCGGCACGGCCCACGCCGATCAGCCGCGCCGTCACCCACCAGTAGACGATTCCAAACAGCGCCATCTCCATCAGCAGCCACATCACCGGGCGCCCTCGCGACAAGCCCACAGAGACCTTCATCACACCGAGCCACAGCGTCGCCAGCACAATGGCCCAGGCTGCGAGCGTCGTTCCGCGCATCGCGCCGCGGGTCCACATCCATCCCTCGCTGCGTAGCCGGTCTGTCATATCGGGTGCGTCGTCGACGAGCCGATCCCGGAAGTTCGGCCATGGCGAGCGCTGCTGCGTTTGCCGGGCGAGCCATGTCCATGCGTTGACGTCGCGCTCTGGGGGGCGGTCCTGGTTCGCGACCACGTAGGTGTCGCAGTCTCGTTTTTTCTTTGCTGGAGGGACGATGCGGATCGCTCCTGCATCCAGCAACGTCAAGGCCGCAACCTGCGCCATTCGCGTCGCATCGCCGGCGATCAGCGCGGCTTCGGCAGGTGTCAGCTGACGCGGTACGCTGCCACCCGCGGCCCCCCAGGGGTTCCGGCTGTAGGCAGCGCGATGCAGGCCCCGGATCAGCAGACACGCCATCACGCACACACTCAGATAGAACGCGAGAAAGCGTGGCCCTGAATAGCTCAGCACATGAACATCCGAGGCGACATTCGTGGTGATTGCGATGAGGCTGACGCCGATCACAAGCCATACGGATGGCATGAATGAGCGCGCTGTGGATGCGGGCGGCGGCATGACCGGATCCGGCGCATGCCGTGTGGGGACGATGGTTTCCGACGCCTGGGCAGCCTCGGGCTGCTCCGGCCGCGGCCAGACATCGGCCGGCGGCTCCTCGCCGAACGTGCGCCGATAGCTTTCCAGTGTTTGCGCGTAATGCTGCGCGTAGGCGTCGTCTTCGTCCGGCGCGCCAATCCCAGGCGCATGATGCAGCGGCGCGCGCAGTACTTCGCCGCAGAACACCGTCCAATACTCTTTCGAATATTGCAGATGGAGATGCCAGGCGGCATCGATGGATTCGGAAGGTGTGACGGGGTGCCCAGCAAAGACCGCCAGATACGCGAAGCGCTTGTATTCCTCGATGACGGTCAGCGTATATAAACGCGACCACCCTTCAGTCTCCGCCAGACGTTGGCTGTAAGGGACCGGCGCGTCAGGCGCATCGGGCGAGTATTGGCTCAGCCGAAGCAGGCAGGCCTGGCGATCTGCGTCGGTCGGCGCTGCCGGATCTTTCTGCGTCACTTGCTCGCCCGAAACTCGATCCGCCGATTCCGCGAGCGGCCTTCATCGGTGTTGTTGGCCGCCACGGGCTGATCCGGCCCCACGCCCATCGCGGTCAGCGTGCCTTGCTCGGCGCCCTTGGCGATCAGGTAGTTCTTGACCGTCTCGGCGCGCGCCTGGCTCAGGTTGAGGTTCAACGCGCGGCTGCCGGAGTTGTCGGTGTGGCCGACGATTTCGATCTTGCGGCCGTTCAGGCGCGGCAGCACGGCGGCCATTTCATCCAGAATCGCGCGGCCCTTGGGCGTGAGCGTGGCGCTACCGGTTTCGAACTCGATGATGCGGTTGGCCAGCGTCTGGTCCAGCAGCCCTTGCTCGGACACCGCCGCCACGCGCAGCCCGTTCTTGATCGTGTAGCTCTGGCCGAGCGCCGTCGCCATGTCGCTCGTCAGCTGTTGGCGTTGCGCCTCGTTGCCGACGTCGCCATGCAGGGAGACCTGCGTGCCGTCGATGTTGAGCTGCCCGCGGTTCACCTGCTTGATGGCCGGCGACAGGATCTTCTGCACATTGGCCGACCAGTTGGGCGGCGACACCACGTTGCCCACTTCGATCTGGTCGACCACGTTGGCGCTGCCGTACAACTCGCGCAGCTTGGCCAGCACGGTCGCCTTGGTGGCTTCGTCCGGCACCATGCCGCCGGCCACGACCTGGCCAGGCACAGGCGCGGCATCGCCCGCTGCGGCATGCGCGGGCAGGGCACTTGCCAGGCAGGCCAGCATGGCGGCGTTCGTCACCAGTGTTGCAGGCCGGAAGCCGCGCTTGATTGCATCCAGACCCATGTTCATTCTCCGATGAAGACTTCGCGGAAGGTATCGACCGCCACGCGCAGCGACAGCTGCGGTTGATCCAGGTAACTCACGAACTTGGCCAAGCCGTAATCTCCGCTGACGTGCTGGTCGACCCATTCCGGATCGTCGATGTTGATGTTCTGTTCGGCATACGCCAGTGGGGACATCACACTGTGCAACGTGCGTGACGAGGCGCCGTTGAAGCCGATGACCAACCGCTCGGCGCCATTGATATCGCCCAGGAACAGCGACAGTTCGAAGTCCGCCCGCTGCAGGAAGCGCGACACCAGCTCCAGCCAGAAACTCGCGACCAGGCTGCGATAGAGCGGGTCTGCCGGCAGCGGTAGCGTGAGCCCTTTCTCAAGCCGCGACGAGCCATTGGCCATCACAGGTTGGAGCAGCGTGCCGAGCGCGAGCAGGGTGCGGCGCAGACGGATGTTGTGGCCTTCCGAGCGCAGCATCTGCTCGAGGCCGGCAACGGTCTGGAAGTCGATGAAATCCGAAAAGCTCGCGTCGTGCGACTGCGTGCTGGTGCCGCCCGTGCCAGTCTCCACGCCGTGCTGCCCTTCGGCCAGCAGGCGCAGGCCTTCAGTGGCGTCGGTGGCGGTGCCGAGCGAGAGCATCTGCTGGCCGGCCCGCGTCCACAGGCGAGCGAGCGCAATCGGGCTGCGCGCGATGAAGTTGATCGGGCGCTCGACCTCCATGGCCGCTGCCGTCAGGAACGGAAAGCGGCGCGACGACAGATCGCTGCTGGCCATGAGCGTGCCCGCAATGGCGAGCTTGCTCTGCGAGCCGAGAAACGCAAACTGCACCGGCTTCCAACTGTCATAGGTCGACTTCCAGTCCGGGGCTTCGGCCAGCAATTCCATGCCTTGCGCCAGCCAGCGGTCCAGCGTGTCGAGCAGCTGGACGTTGTTGGCGCTCTTGACGAAGTCACCGCGAGACGGAAGCTTGCCGAAGTACGAAAGCTGCAACTGGGTCTGGCTCATTGCGCCGTCCCTCCTTGCTCTTCCGTGATGTTGTGGCGTGCGGCCTGTGTAGACGCGGCCGCTTGCGCGGCAGGCGCCGTGCCTGCGGGCGCTGCCGGAGCAGGCGGCGTCAGGGTGTTCTGCGGTGCCGATGCATCGGCAATCGACGTCGGCAGGCGCAAGCCGCGCAGGCCTTGGCCCTGCGGCGAATCCGATGCCGTCGTGCCACCGGCCTGCGGGCTGCTGATGATGCGCAGGCTGATCGATACGGTCAGGTTGTCCTTCGTCCAGGACAAATCGAATGCGCCGTCCGGACGACGCTTGCGTTGCGCCGTCGCAATCAGGCGCTCCAGGCCGAAGCGGCCGGGCTCGTTGAGCAGCTCCACCGTGCGGCCGTCAAACGTGGTGGCCGTCACGCGCGCACCCGGGGTGCCTTGCGGATTCGGCCACACGAAGTTGGCCCACTGCGGCGGCGTGTTGCGATAGCGCAGTTGCTGCCCGTCGATCTCGATCGTGTATTCGGTGGCGCCTTGCGACGGCACCGGCAGGATCTGGAACACCGTCTGCGGCGCTGCGGCTGCGGCACCGCCAGCACCACCGGCGGCGCCACCCGTGAGCGGCGCGATCCAGCGTGTGAAGCCCGTGGTGAACTCGGGCACAAACGCAATGCCCAGGTCGCCCCACGTGCGGGAGGCGATCATGTCGCCACGGCGCACCGACAGCGGACCGATCGTCGTGCTGGCGAACTTGGCGATTGCGCCGTCCGGGCCGAACACCTGGCCGATCTCAGCCGCGCTGGCCTCGATCTTGGCGTTGGGTGCAAACGGATACTTGTCTGCCAGCGTGGTGGCGAACGGCTGATACACCTGGGCGTTCCAGACCTTGTTCACTTCCGTCGTGGCCGGGCGGATCGCCACCGCGTACGACTGCAGCAGCGGACGCACCAGCAGCGGACGCAGCGTCGCGCGCTCGCTGTCGGTCATGCCGGTCAGCATCTGCTCATCCACGTACTTGAGCGTGTCGGCCAGTTCCGACCCGTTGCCGTCCAGTGTCTGCTGCATCAGCTGGCGCGCACCCGGCCCC
>JGI12087J14258_100133_pt1 | contig 16769 bp, 10 predicted proteins | sample Napbiom13C3doseB_FD_14258 | JGI IMG/M metagenome (IMG submission 14258) | reverse complement strand
AGTGGCGGTCAAGCGCGTGCTGAGCCGCGATGGCACCTCGTCGTATTTCATCAACAACCAGGCGGTGCGCCGCCGCGACATCCAGGACATCTTCCTCGGCACGGGCCTGGGGCCGCGCGCCTACGCCATCATCGGGCAGGGGATGATCTCGCGCATCATCGAGGCCAAGCCCGATGACATGCGCATCTTCCTGGAAGAAGCCGCGGGCGTGTCGAAGTACAAGGAACGCCGCCGCGAAACCGAAAACCGCCTCTCCGACACGCGTGAAAACCTGACGCGCGTGGAAGACATCCTGCGCGAACTCGGCACCAATCTCGAAAAGCTCGAGGGCCAGGCGGAAGTTGCGCAGCGCTTCCAGACGCTGCAGGCAGAAGGCGAAGAGAAGCAGCACCTGCTGTGGCTGCTGCGCAAGCGTGAAGCGCAGGCTGAGCAAGAGCGCCATCAGCGTGCCATCGAACAGGCGCAGATCGACCTGGAAGCACAGACCGCGCAGTTGCGCCATATCGAGGCCGAACTCGAAACGATGCGCGTGGCGCATTACGCCTCGTCCGATGCGATGCACGCCGCGCAGGGCGCGCTCTACGAAGCCAACTCCGAAGTCAGCCGTCTGGAAGCCGAGATCCGCTACGTGGTGGAATCGCGCAATCGCATCCAGCAGCAGATCGCCACGCTGACCGCGCAGCAGGAACAGTGGCATACGCAGGGCGAGCAGGCGCAGGAAGACCTCGCCGCCGCCGAGGAAGAGCTGGCAATGGCCGAGGAGCGTGCTGCGCAGGCCGCCGAGGACGTCGCGCGCAAAGCCGACGAACTCCCCGCCATGGAAGCGCAGTGGCGCGATGCGCAGACCGCGCTGAACGATCAACGCGCCGCGATCCTGCAATCGGAACAGGCCCTCAAGCTCGAAGCCGCACACCAGCGCAATGCCGATCAGGCCCTGCTGCAGCTCGAACAGCGCCGCGAACGTCTGACGCAAGAGTCATCCGGCCTCGACAAGCCGGACGACGTGCAGCTGGAAACGCTGCGTGCCGAACTGGCTGAGCAGGAAGAGGTGCTGGCCGAAGCGCAAGCCGCGCTGGAAGACGCAGAGACACAAGTGCCGCAGCTCGACGAGGCACGCCGCGCCGCGCAGGACCGCGTGCAATCGGAAGCCGCCGCCATCGCTAGCCTGGAAGCGCGCCTCGCCGCGCTCAAGCAGCTGCAGGAGAACGTGCAGACCGACGGCAAGGTCCAGCCGTGGCTGGCCAAGCATGAGCTGAGCGAACTGCCGCGCTTCTGGAAGAAGCTCCAGATCGAGCAGGGCTGGGAGCCGGCACTCGAAGCGGTGCTGCGCGAAAAGCTTGGCGCGCTGGAAGTCTCCAACCTCGATTGGATCAAGGCGTTTGCGGCCGACGCGCCGCCCGCCAAGCTCGCCTTCTATGCGCCCCCGCCCGCAGCGCGTCCGGTCGAGGCGCCGGCGGGGTTGCGTCCGCTGATGTCGCTGGTGCAGGTGACGGAGCCCGGCATGCGCGCCGTGCTGCAAGACTGGCTGGCCGACGTCTATATCGCCGACGACATGCAGGCTGCGCTCGCCGCGCGGCAGACGTTGCCGGAAGGCGGCACGTTTGTGGTCCAGGCCGGGCACTTGATTGGCCGGTCGTCGGTGCAGTTGTACGCGCCCGATTCCGAGCAGGCCGGCATGCTGGCGCGCGCGCAGGAGATCGAGAACCTGCACAAACAGGTGCGTGCGCAGATGCTGTTGGCTGACGAAGCCAAGAGTGCCGCCGTGCGCGCCGAAGCGGCGTACAGCCAGGCCAGCCAGAACCTCACGCAGGTGCGGGCCCGCGCCGAACAGGCCACGCGCCGCGTGCACGTGCTGCAGATGGATGTGCTCAAGCTGTCGCAGGCGATGGATCGCTACAACGCACGCAGCGGCCAGATCGACAGCGAGTTGGACGAGATTCGCGCGCAGATCGAAGAGCAGCGTGCCATCCGTGCCGAATCCGAAGCGACGTTCGAACAGCACGACGCGGCGCTCGCCGACATGCAGGCGCGCTTTGAAGACAGCCAGCAGGCGTTCGAAGCGCTGGAAGTTCGCCTGAGCGATGCGCGCAACGCCTTGCGCGATCAGGAGCGCGGCGCACAGGAGGCGCACTTTGCCGAGCGCAATCTGCAGAACCGCATTGCCGAACTGAAGCGCAACATCCAGGTGGCGAGCGACCAGGCGCAGCAGATCGTGCTGACGCTGGAAAACGCGCGCGCCGAGCTGGAAACCATCAACGAGCAGACCGCGCATACCGGACTGCAGGAAGCACTGGAGCGCCGCGCCGAGAAGGAAGAAAAGCTCGGGCTGGCGCGCATGGAACTGGATGCGCTGACCGCGCAACTGCGCACGCACGACGAGCAACGCCTGACTGCAGAGCGCGCCCAGCAACCGCTGCGCGATCGCATTACCGAGCTGCAGTTGAAGGAACAGGCCGCGCGCCTGAACCAGGAGCAGTTCACCGAGCAGCTCACCGCTGCCAATGTGGACGAAGCAGCGTTAGCCGAACGTCTGACCGGCGATCTGAAACCGTCCTACTTGCAAGGCGAAGTCACGCGCATCAACAACGCCATCAACGCGCTCGGGCCGGTCAACATGGCCGCGCTCGACGAACTGGCGGCAGCGCGGGAGCGCAAGGGCTTCCTGGATGCACAATCGGCCGATTTGACCGACGCCATCACCACGCTGGAAGACGCCATCCGCAAGATCGACCAGGAAACGCGCGCGCTGTTGCAAGGCACGTTCGACCAGGTCAACTATCACTTTGGCGAGCTGTTCCCGACGCTGTTCGGCGGCGGCCAGGCCAAGCTGATGATGACCGGCGAAGAGATTCTCGATGCAGGCGTGCAGGTGATGGCGCAGCCGCCGGGCAAGAAGAACTCGACCATTCACCTGCTGTCGGGCGGCGAGAAAGCGCTGACCGCGATTGCGCTGGTGTTTGCGATGTTCCAGCTGAATCCGGCCCCGTTCTGCCTGCTCGACGAGGTGGATGCCCCGCTGGACGACGCCAACACCGAGCGCTACGCCAACATGGTCAAGCGCATGTCTGACAAGACCCAATTCGTTTTTATTTCTCACAACAAGATTGCGATGGAAATGGCGCAACAGCTCATCGGTGTGACCATGCAGGAACAAGGTGTGTCCCGGATCGTGGCGGTGGACATGGATGCCGCGCTGACCATGGCGGAGGCGGCGTAAATGCAGGACAACAACCTGGTGATGGCCCTGCTGGGCGCAGGCGTGGTGTTTGTGCTCGTGATTGTTGTCTACAACCAGTGGCAAATCCGCAAGGCGCGCCGGCCCGAGGTATATAACCCGGCCGTCGACGAGACGCCCCGCGGCGAAGGCTGGACCGAGCGCGCCGAACCCGCCCTGGGCGGAGAGCGCGACGAGACCGGCCGCGTCGAACCGCGTCTTGAGCCCGGTTTCTCGGCGAAGACGCACACGCCCGCCACGGGCAGCGCCGAAACCGAAGCCGGCGTGATCGGAGCCGAACTTACGCCGTCGGGCGACGATGCTGCGCTCGAGGCCGCCGAAGCGGAAGCGGCGGCCGAGCCCGCGCCGGGTTCGCTGGAGCCCGCCAATGGCGTGATCGATCCGCTGATCGATTCCATCGTGCCGCTGCATCCGGAACGCGAAGTGTCGGGCGACCGCCTGCTGCCGGCGCTCGCCAAGCTGCGCCGCGCAGGCACCAAGCAGGTCCACGTGGAAGGTTTGAACCCTGCCGCCAATGCGTGGGAAGCCATCCGCGCCGGTCAACGCTATCTTGACGTGCAAGTGGCCGTGCAACTGGCCAACCGCACGGGCCCGCTGAATGCGCTGGAGTTCTCGGAATTCATCAACGCGATCGATCCGCTGTCGGAAGCGGCCGATGCGGTGCCGGAACTGCCGGACATGAACGAGACGATTTCCAATGCGCGCGAACTCGACGCGTTTGCCGCCGAGTGCGACGTGCAACTGGGCGTGAGCGTGATCTCCGACGGCGCCCCATGGTCGGCAGCGTATGTGCAGACGGTGGCCACGCAAGACGGGCTGGTGCTCTCGCGCGACGGCACGCGTTTCACGCGCTTCCACGCCGGTGCCGATGGCGTGCAGCGCGCGCTGTTCACCCTCCAGTTTGGCGACACCAATTTCCTGCGCGATGACCTGACCGTCAAGGCCGGCCGACAGATCACGCTGTTGCTCGATGTGCCGGTGGCGGAAGAGTCGAGCAAGCCCTTCAAGCTGGTGTGCGAATACGCCTACACGCTGTCGCAGCGCATGGGTGCGCAGGTCGTGGATGACAACCTGCGTCCGCTGACAGAGCAGTCGTTCGTCGCCATCCAGAAGCATCTGCGGGTGCTGTACGACAAGCTTGAAGCGCGCGGCATCCCGGCCGGTTCGAGCACTGCGGTGCGCTTGTTCAGCCACTGACGGGCCCACGATGAGCAAGATTGCAGAACCCGCGTCCGGTACCACGCCCGAGGCGCGGGCAGCCTGGCTGCGTGCCGAGCTGAACCGCTACGCCCACGAGTACTACGTGCTCGACCAGCCCAGCGTGCCCGACGCTGAATACGACCGGCTCTATCGCGAGCTGGAAGCGCTGGAGGCCGAACATCCCGAACTGAAGACACCCGATTCGCCCACGCTGCGGGTCGGTGGCGCCGTCCTGCCCGAATTTGCGGCGGTCAGGCATGTCATCCCCATGCTGTCGATCCGCACCGAGACCGACACCACCCCCAACGGCGCGCGCGCGTTCGACGCCAGCGTACGCCGCGAGCTGGGCCTTGATGACACCGATCCGCCCGTGGAATACGCCGCCGAGCTGAAGTTCGATGGCCTGGCGATCGGCCTGCGCTACGAGCGCGGTTATCTCGTGCAGGCCGCCACACGTGGCGATGGCACCACGGGCGAAGACGTCACGCAGAACATCCGCACGATCCGCCAGATTCCGCTGGGGCTGTCGCCAGTTGATGGCCACGTGCCCGACGTGCTGGAGGTGCGCGGCGAGGTCTACATGCGTCGCGACGACTTCGAGAAGCTCAACGTCCGCCAGCGAGAGCGCGGTGACAAGACCTTCGTCAACCCGCGCAATACCGCGGCCGGCGCCGTGCGCCAGCTCGATCCGAAGATGGCTGCCGAGCGCCCGCTCTCGTTCTTCGCCTATGGGCTGGGCGAGGTGGTCGGCTGGAAGGGCATGCCCGGGACGCATTCCGGCATGCTCGACGCGCTGCAGGCGTTCGGTTTTCCGGTCAGCGCGGAACGCGCCGCGGTGAAGGGCGGAGATGGGCTGGTCGAGTTCCATGACGCCATCGGTGCCAAGCGCGACAGCTTGCCGTTCGACATCGACGGCGTCGTCTACAAGGTCAACTCGCTCGCGTTGCAGCGTGAACTCGGCTTTCGCTCACGTGAGCCGCGCTGGGCGGTTGCGCACAAATATCCGGCGCAGGAAGCGCTGACCACGGTCGAATCCATTGACGTGCAAGTCGGCCGGACGGGCGCCATCACGCCGGTGGCGCGGCTGGTGCCGGTGTTTGTTGGCGGGGTAACGGTCACCAATGCGACGCTGCACAACGAAGATGAAGTGCGCCGCAAGGACGTACGCGTGGGCGACACCGTGGTCGTGCGGCGCGCGGGTGACGTGATTCCCGAGGTGGTGAGTGTGGTGCTTGATCGCCGCCCACTGGATGACGTCCCGGGCAGCGACTTGTTCAATCCGCGGCAGCAGCCCAAGTACCCGCCATTCGAACTGCCGAAGACGTGCCCGGTTTGCGGCTCGCACGTCGTGCGCGAAGAGGGTGAGGCGGTGGCCCGTTGCTCCGGGGGGCTGTTCTGCTCGGCGCAGCGCAAGGAGGCGATCCGCCACTTTGCCGGTCGCCGCATGATGGACATCGAAGGTCTGGGCGAGCGTTACATCGACAACCTGGTCGAGCTGGACTACGTGCACGGCATCGCCGACCTGTACAAGCTCACGCTCGAAGATTTTCTGGAGATGAAGCGCCGTGCGGACGAACGTGATGGCGTGAAGCCCGAGACGGTTTCCGCAGGCAAGATCGCCACCAAGTGGGCCGAGAATCTGCTGGAGGGCATCCAGGCCAGCAAGACGCCTCCGCTGGCGCGCTTCCTGTTTGCGCTGGGCATTCGCCACGTGGGCGAGTCGACCGCCAAGACGCTTGCCGACTGGCTCGGCAGCCTGGCCATGATCCGGCGTGCGCCTGCGCCGCTGCTGCTGGCGCTGCCCGATGTGGGTGCCACGGTGGCTGAAGCCATCGCCGATTTCTTTGCCGAGCCGAAGAACCAGCAGGCGCTCGATGCGCTGCTCGAAGCCGGTGTTGCACCGCAAGGCGAGCATGCGCCCAACGCGAAGCTGCGCGAGAAGCTGGAGCCGGCCGAACTGTACGCCACGCTGGGCGTGCCCAAGCTGACCGCCACGCGCGCAAAGCAATTGGCCGTGGCAGCGCCAACGCTTGCCCAGCTGGCCAGCGTTGAGCCCGATCAGTTGGCTGGCCTGCCCGCGGATGTGACTGCATCGCTGCTCGAATGGCTCGCCTCGCACGACCATCGCGCGCAGCTGGCGAAGCTCGACGCGCTGCGCGGCGAGTTGCTCGCTGCCATGCCTGCTGAGGCCGCCGAAGAAGGCGTGCTGGCCGGCAAGACAGTCGTTTTGACCGGCACATTGCCGAACCTCACGCGTGACGAAGCCAAGGCTATGCTGGAAGCAGCAGGCGCCAAGGTATCGGGTTCGGTGTCGAAAAAGACCGACTACGTTGTCGCCGGAGAAGATGCCGGCAGCAAGCTCGCCAAAGCCGAAGAATTGAACGTGAAGGTTCTGGACGAAGCGGGTATGCTCGCGCTGTTAAAAAAACCGGCGGGAGACCAGGCATGATCCGAAACATCCTCAAGATGGGCGACAGCCGGCTGCTGCGCGTTGCCAAGCCGGTCGAGCGTTTCCACACGCCCGAACTGACTGCCCTGATCGAAGACATGTTTGACACCATGGATGCGGCCCGCGGTGCCGGTCTGGCAGCCCCGCAGATCGGCGTGGATCTACAGGTCGTCATCTTCGGGTTCGATCGTAACGACCGGTATCCGGATGCACCGGCCGTGCCGAAGACGGTGTTGATCAACCCGACCGTCGAGCCGCTGTCGGACGAGATGGAAGAGGGCTGGGAAGGGTGCCTCTCGGTACCCGGCCTGCGCGGTGTGGTGCCGCGCTACACGCGCCTGCGCTATACCGGCTTCGACCAGCATGGCCATGCCATCGACCGTATTGCCGAGGGCTTCCACGCCCGCGTCGTGCAGCACGAATGCGATCACCTGCAGGGCGTGCTGTACCCGATGCGCGTCAAGGATTTCACTCGCTTCGGCTTTACCGAAGTGCTGTTCCCGGAATTGCCCGCCAATCACGACGACTGATCGAGACTGCGGGAGCGTCGGACCTGCGGGGGCGGGTAGGCGCGTGTTTCATCCACCACGGAGACGATATGAAGCGCGATGGTTTGAGGGGCTGGCGCCGGTTGGCGCTTGGAGTGGCCATGACTGCGATGCTAGGGCTGGCCGCATGCGCGGGGCCGCAGACGCCGGAAACGACCGCGGCTGCGTCGGCTGCGCAGAAGCCTCAGGGGCCCGTCTGGCAGCGCGTGCATCTTGGTACCGATGCAGCGGGCTACGATTTCCCCGTCTACGCCAACCATCCGCTTGATGGCAACCTCGGCAGCATCCGCGAAGTCGTGTTCGTGCAGCACGGCCTGCAGCGCAACGGAAACGATTACTACACCGCTGGCGCCGAGCTGCTCCAGGCCAGCGGCCGTAATCCCGACGAGGTCCTGCTGATTGCCCCGAACTTTCCCGGTACGCCTGACGAAGGCAAAGGCTTCGACGGCATGCCGGTGTGGTCGGTGGACGGCTGGATTGGCGGCTTCAACGCCACCAACGCACCGTATACGGACCTGAGTTCGCTCAAGGTGCTCGATGACCTGATCGGCTACGTGACCGACCCGGCACGCGCGCCCAACGTCAAGCGCGTAACGGTGGCAGGCCATTCGGGCGGCGGCCAGATCGTGCAACGCTACGCTGTGCTCAACAACGTCGACGAGGCGATCCGCAAGCGCGGCATCGACCTGCGCTACGTGATCGCCAACCCCTCCTCATATCTGTATTTCACGCCGGAGCGTCCGCGCGGCAAGGGGTTTGCGCGCTACAGCACCAGCGTCTGCCCGGACTACGACCACTACAAGTACGGCATGGTCGACATGGTTCCGTATGCCGCCGGCAAGACCGGTCGCCAATTGTTCAACCGATACGCGCAGCGCCACGTGACTTACCTGGTCGGCACGCACGACAACGACCCGAATCACCGCGTACTCGACAAGTTGTGCGGTGCCGAGGCTGAAGGCCCGACGCGCCTGGATCGCGCACGTAACTACTGGCGCTACGAGCGCTATCTGGCGGGGCGCAAGCGCGTCAACCATCAGGCGCACGAAGTGGTCGGCGTAGGCCACGAGCAGGCGAAGATGTTCGGTTCGCGTTGTGGCGCACAGGCCGTGTTCGGCATGCCTGCGTCGGCCAACACCTCGGGGGCAGCCTGCCAGGCTCCGCATCTGTAATGTAGGCAGAGCACGAAAAAACCGGTCAACGCAGGGTGCGCTGACCGGTTTTTTGTTTGGGGCTGAGGCTGCCTCAGAACTTCTCGAACGGCCCCAGGAATCGCCACTGGCCGACCGGCAGATCGCCCAGCACGATGCTGCCCATGCGGATGCGCTTCAGGCCCACCACTTCCAGTCCCACCTGTTCGCACATGCGGCGGATTTGGCGTTTCTTGCCTTCGCGCAGAACAAAGCGCAACTGCTCTTCGTTTTGCCAGCTCACCTTTGCAGGCTTGAGTGCTTCGCCGTCGAGCGACAGGCCAAAGCGCAGCTTCTCCATCAGCTCTTCCGGGAAGACCTTGGAGATGTCGTGCTCGACAACGCCGTCCGGTGAATGCCACACCACGCGCACCAAGTATTCCTTCTCGACCGTCGAATCCTCGCCAATCAGGTGGCGTGCCACTCGGCCGTCCTGCGTCAACACCAGCAAGCCGGTGGAGTCGATATCCAGCCGCCCGGCCGGCGCCAGTGCCCGACGCTGCCACGGCGCGAAGCGCTTGCGCGTAGGATCGCCTTCCCACTGGTTTTCCGGCACGAATAGCGAAACGGCTGGCTGATAGCCGTCTTCCGCCTGGCCCGAAACGTAGCCGACCGGCTTGTGCATCAGCACGGTGACGCGCTCGCCTTGCTCGGATCGCGCTGACTGGTGGATTTCGATGATCGCATCCGGCTTGACGCGCGACCCCAGTTCGGTGACCGGCTCGCCATCCACCAGCACCCAGCCACGCGGAATCCATTCGTCGGCCTCGCGGCGAGAGCACAGACCCAGTTCGGACATGCGTTTGGACAGACGGACCAGCCCGCTGGATTCGGTTTGCGCGGCCTGGCGTGGTGGCTGCTCCTCGGCATGACGCGGAGCGCGTTCCTCACGCTCGCGCTCGGGCCTTTGCGGACGTGCCGGACGATCATCGAAGCGACGCGGTGGTCGGTCGTTGTCAAAACGACGCGGAGGGCGTTCGTCATCGAAGCGACGCGGAGCCCGGTCATCGCCATAGCGGCGGGGCGGTCGTTGCTCATCGTTGAACCGACGCGGCGGGCGTTCATCGTCAAAGCGTCGTGGAGGCCGCTGGTCGCCATCGCGACGCGGCGCGCGTTGATCGTCGCCATAGCGGCGCGGGCCTTCGTCATCGAAACGACGGGGCGGGCGCTGATCGTCACCGAACTTGCGCGGGGGGCGCTCTTCGTCGAAGCGGCGCGGTGGCCGCCGCTCGTCATTGAACCGGCGTGGCGGGCGCTCTTCGTCAAAGCGTCGCGGAGGGCGTTGGTCGCCATCACGACGCGGCGCGCGTTGATCGTCGCCATAGCGGCGTGGGCGCTCGTCATCGAAACGACGAGGCGGCCGTTGGTCGTCGCTGAACCTGCGCGGCGGGCGCTCATCGTCAAAGCGTCTCGGGGGACGGTCGTTGTCGAACCTGCGCGGCGGACGCTCGTCGTCGAACCGGCGAGGTGGGCGATCTTCGAACCGACGCGGCGGGCGCTCATCGTCAGAGCGGCGGGGCGATCGTTGCTCGTCATTGAACCGACGCGGCGGACGCTCGTCATCAAAGCGTCGCGGCGGGCGATCGCCTTGCATGCGGCGCGGCTTGGCTTCGCGCGTCTGGCCGTCGTCGTCGCGTCGCGCAGGACGTGCGGGGCGAGGCGGCTTACCTGCGCCTTCTTCCTGCTTGGGGCGGCGCTGGGCTGGGCGCAGCGGCTGGCGCTCGCGGTTCAGGTCGGAAGAACGCAGCGGCTTGCCGGTGGAGCGTACGGTATTGCCTTCGTCGTCGCGGCGCACGCCGAGCGTTGCACGCTTGCCCGGGCGGGTGGCGCGCTGAGTCGGGTCGCTGGCGCCGCGCTTGTCGTCGTCGCCCGGAAAATCATCGGAATCGGTAGTCATGAATCTAGACCGGTAAGGCTGGCGCTCAGATGGCGAGCGCATCAAGCAGCTCGCTTTCAAGCTCGAGCTGCAGTTTGTTGTCCTGGGTCAGACGGGTGCCGTCGACCAGGAAGATGTCTTCCACGCGCTCGCCCAGCGTGTTGATGCGCGCGGTGTGTACCGACACGCGACGGTGTGCGAGCACGCGGGCAATGGCGTAGAGCAGACCGGTGCGGTCTGTTGCAGAAATGGACAGCAGGTAATACTGGCCGCGCTCGTCCGCCCGCAGGTCGACGCGCGGCTTGATCGGGAAGCTGCGCGACTGGCGCGAGATGCGCCCACGCGGCGGCTCGGGCAGGGCGGTTTCGCGCGAGATCTGCTCGGCGAGTTCGTGCTCGACCAGCGTGATGATGTCGCGGTAATGGCCGGGCTCCACCAGGCCGCTGCCGGGATCGGCCACCTGGAAGGTGTCGAGCGCGTAGCCGTGTTTGGTGGTGTGGATCTTGGCGTCCAGAATCGTCAGGCTCTTGCGCTCGAAGTAGCCGCAGATGCGCGTAAAAAGATCGGGCCGATCCGGCGAGTACACCGCCACCTGCAGGCCGACGCCCGCTGGCGAAATGCGTGCTCGCACGATGGGAATCGTCGTGTCGACACGGTTGTAGAAATGCCGCGTGAACCAGGCGATGTCGCGCGCGTCGTGGCGCAGGAACACGCCCACGTCGAGCTGTTTCCACAGTGCCTCGTGTGCAGTGTCGTCCAGCGCGGCCAGGCGCAGCAGGGCGCGCGCTTCTTCCTTGCGGCCTTCGAGCACGGCGTGCGGGTCCGTGGTGGCGCCGCCGAGCACGCGCAGCGTCATGCGATACAGGTCTTCCAGCAGCTTGCCCTTCCAGGCGTTCCACACCTTGGGGCTGGTGCCGCGGATGTCGGCAACGGTCAGCAGATACAGCGCGGTCAGCCGACGCTCGGTGCCGACCAGATCGGCAAAATGGCGGATGACTTCGGGATCGCCGAGGTCCTGCTTCTGCGCGACCTGGCTCATCGTCAGGTGATGCTCGACAAGCCAGACGATCAAGTCTGCGTCTTCCTTGGCGATGCCGTGTTCCTTGCAGAAGCGCCGTGCGTCGGACATGCCGAGCACGGAGTGATCACCGCCGCGTCCTTTCGCAATGTCATGGAACAGCGCGGCCACGGTCAGCACCCACGGCTTGTCGAAGTTCGCCATCAACTGGCTGCAGAACGGAAACTCGTGCGTGTGCTCGACGATGGCGAAACGGCGGATATTGCGCACCACCATCAAGATGTGCTGATCGACCGTGTAGACGTGGAACAGGTCGTGCTGCATCTGCCCGACGATGCGGCGGAAGTTGACCAGGTAGCGGCCGAGCACGCTGGTCTGGTTCATCAGGCGCAGCGCGTGCGTGATGCCCTGCGGCTGTTGCAGGATCGACAGGAACAGCGCGCGATTGGCCGGATCCTTGCGCCATTTGGCGTCCATCAACGTCCGCGCGTTGTAGAGCGCGCGCATCGTGCTGGCTGCCAATCCCTTGATGCCGCGCGTCTGCTCGTAAAGCAGGAACGTTTCCAGGATGGCCGTCGGCTCGCGCTGGTAGAGATCGGCGTCGGCAATCTCGAGCATGCCCTGCCGTTCGACAAAGCGATCATTGATCCGCCGCGTGATACCCAGCTCGCTCGGGAACAGCCGCGCCTCGATGTTCTGCAGCACCACGGTATTGAGCTGCGTGACCGCCTTGGCCACCCAGTAATAGCGGCGCATGAGCTGTTCGCTCGCGCGCTTGGCGGTGGTCGGGCGGTATCCGAACGATTCGGCCAGTTGCGTCTGCAGATCGAACACCAATACGTCCTGCCGGCGCCCGGCCAGCAGGTGCAGACGCGCGCGCACGGTTTTGAGCAAGCGCTCGTTGCTGGCCAGCTCCTGCGCTTCACGGCGCGTCAGCAGGCCATTGGCGAGCAGCTCGTTCCAGCTGGAGCCGAAACCAGCCGCGCGCGTCATCCACAGAATGACCTGCAGGTCGCGCAGGCCGCCGGGGCTTTCCTTGCAGTTCGGTTCGAGCGAGTAGGGCGTGTCCTGGTACTTGGCGTGCCGCTGGCGCATTTCCAGCAGTTTCGACTGGAAGAAGTCTGCGGCGTCCAGATGGCCTTGATAGTGCGTCTCGAACGTGCGGTATAACCCTTCGTCGCCCGTCAGCAGACGCGCTTCCAGCAGCGACGTGCGTACTGTTACGTCTTGTGCGGCTTCCTTGATGCACTCGTCGACCGTGCGCACCGAGGAGCCGATGTCCAGCCCCATGTCCCAGCAGCGGCCGATGAAGGCCTCCAGCCGGGCCTCCAAGGCCTTGTCTGCGGTGCCTGGCAGCAACAGGAGGATGTCCACATCGGAATGCGGAAACAGCTCGCCGCGCCCGTAGCCGCCCACGGCAATCAGCGCGCAGGTGGTGGGCATCTGCTCTTTCTGCCAAAGACGCACGAGCGCACGGTCCACCGCGCGCGCCAGCTTGGTCACAAGTTGCTGAACGTTGGCGTGCTGGTCGAACTGCGCGAACAGGTGCGCGCGCTCAGCTTTCAGGGCGTCGCGCGGATGAGTTTCTTCGGCAGGGACGGCGGCAGCGGAGGGCATGAGCAGAGCGTGAATGAAACAGCGACCGGAATGAGCCGGTCGCTGCAGGAGTTGAGCCGGTGCGGGGCGAGATCAGCGGGACGTTACCGCCGCTGAGGTCGCAGCTCGCCCGCGAGGATCAGGCCGTGGCGGGAGCGCCTTCGTGTACGAATTCGGGTGCCGGTGGCGTCAATGCAGACACCGTCAGCACTTCATGGCCGGTTTCCGTCACCAGAAGCGTATGTTCCCACTGCGCCGACAGGCTGCGGTCACGCGTCTTGACCGTCCATTGGTCGGGCATCGTGCGGATGTCGCGCTTGCCCGCGTTGATCATCGGTTCGATTGTGAAGATCATGCCGGCTTTCAATTCCATCCCCGTACCGGGCCGGCCGTAGTGCAGGATCTGCGGATCTTCGTGGAATTTCTTGCCGATGCCGTGGCCGCAATATTCACGCACCACGCTGTAGCCCGCGGCTTCGGCATGCTGCTGGATCACGTGGCCGATATCACCGAGTCGGGCGCCCGGACGCACTGCCGCAATGCCCTTCCACATGCATTCGAACGTCACCTGGGTCAGGCGCTTGGCGAGGATCGAGCCCTCGCCAACAACGAACGTGCGGCTGGTATCGCCGTAGTAGCCTTCCTTGGTGATGACTGTGATGTCGAGATTGACGATATCCCCATTCTTAAGCACCTTGTCGCCGGGAATGCCGTGGCAGATCACATCGTTGACCGATGTGCAGATCGATGCCGGGAAGGGCGGATAGCCTGGCGGCGCATAGTTCAGCGGTGCCGGCACGGTGCCTTGCACGTCACGCATGTAGGCGTGGCACAGCTGGTCCAGCTTGCCTGTCGTCACGCCGGGTACGACGAACGGCGTGATGTAGTCGAGAACTTCGGACGCAAGCCGGCAGGCCACGCGCATCTGCGCAATGTCTTCGGCGGTGTGAATGGTAACGGCCATGCTGTGACTCTTTCTGCACGCAGGCGCCTGGAGCGCCGCGTCGTGGCTAAAGGACGAATTATCGCACCAAAGCGCCCCGGCCGGGGTTTTCAGGCGGCGGGCGCCAGTCTTGCTCGGTTTGTCGCGGATACTCGGAAGGTCTTGAGTTGATTGGGTTTTTGGCGCTATAATCACTGGCTAAGCAGTTGCCGGTCGTGTGGCCGGTGGCGCTTGAAATCGCGAGCCGCTTCACCGCGGGTGTTTTTCGTATCGCATGCGAAGAATGTCTGAGGCGGCTTTAGACCTAACCCGACTGGAGAATTTCATGTCCGTAACCATGCGCGAAATGCTGGAAGCCGGTGTCCACTTTGGCCACCAGACCCGCTTCTGGAACCCCAAGATGGCCCCTTACATCTTCGGCCATCGCAACAAGATTCACATCATCAACCTGGAAAAGACGCTGCCGATGTACCAGGACGCACTGAAGTACGTGCGCCAACTGGCAGCCAACCGGGGCACCATTCTGTTCGTTGGTACGAAGCGTCAATCGCGCGAGATCCTGGCTGAAGAAGCGGCTCGCGCAGGCATGCCGTTCGTCGACAGCCGCTGGCTCGGCGGCATGCTGACCAACTTCAAGACGGTCAAGACCTCGATCAAGCGCCTGAAGGACATGGAAGTCGCCAAGGAAGCCGGCGCGACCGAAACCATGAGCAAGAAGGAAGCGCTGATGTTCGAACGCGAAATGGACAAGCTGGTGAAGTCCATTGGCGGCATCAAGGACATGGGCGGCATTCCGGACGCCATCTTCGTGGTGGACGTTGGTTACCACAAGATTGCCGTGACCGAAGCTGCCAAGCTGGGTATTCCGGTGATCGGCGTGGTTGACACGAACCACTCGCCGGAAGGCATCGACTACGTCATCCCGGGTAACGACGACTCGAGCAAGGCTGTTGCACTGTACGTGCGCGGCGTGGCCGACGCGATCCTGGAAGGCCGTGCGAATGCGGTCCAGGAAGTGGTTGAAGCGGCTCGCGGCGGCGACGACTTCGTCGAAGTCCAAGAAGGCTAAATACAAGAAGGCGGGCGCCCGCGGCTTGATTGCGCGGGACGCGTGCCAGGCCGCACCTGATGGAGCCCATCAGGGTTGATGGCCAGACAGGGGCGCGTAACAAACGCCCCTTTTTTTTGAAATTTGTCATGCGGATGCCCTACGCGCGTCGTATTTCGTGGGGCGGCCGGATGGAAACCGGACGACAGGCCGGCGCGAGGCGAAGACTGATCCGCGCGCGACCGGACGACGATCTGAAACAAGGAGCATGAGAATGGCGGCAATTACCGCAAGCATGGTTGCAGAACTGCGCGCGAAGACCGACGCGCCGATGATGGAGTGCAAGAAGGCCCTGACCGAAGCCGAAGGCAACCTGGAAAAGGCCGAAGAGATCCTGCGCGTGAAGCTGGGCAACAAGGCCGGCAAGGCCGCCTCGCGCATCACCGCTGAAGGCGTGGTGGCCGCAGCCGTGGAAGGCACGACCGGCGCGCTGGTCGAGATCAACTGCGAAACCGACTTCGTCTCGAAGAACGATTCGTTCCTGGCCTTCGCCAACTCGGTCGCAGCACTGATCGCCAAGAACAACCCGGCTGACGTCGCGGCTGTCGGCGCCCTGCCGCTGTCGCAAGACGGCTTCGGCCCGACGGTGGAAGACGTACGCGTGGGCCTGATCGGCAAGATCGGCGAGAACATGACGATCCGTCGCTTCCAGCGTTTCGAAGGCACTCAGCTGACTTCGTACCTGCACGGCACCCGCATCGGCGTGATGGTGGCATTCGAAGGCAACGAAGTGGCGGCCAAGGACGCAGCAATGCAGGCTGCCGCGATGAAGCCCGTGTCGCTGTCGGCTGACGACGTGCCTGCCGAACTGGTCGCCAAGGAGCGCAGCGTTGCCGAGCAGAAGGCTGCGGAATCGGGCAAGCCGGCTGAAATCGTTGCCAAGATGGTCGAAGGCAGCGTGCAGAAGTACCTGAAGGAAGTCTCGCTGCTGAACCAGCCGTTTGTGAAGAACGATAAGCAGACCGTTGAGCAAATGCTCAAGGCCGCCAACACGACCGTGAAGGCTTTTACGCTCTACGTGGTGGGCGAGGGCATCGAGAAGAAGCAAGATGACTTTGCCGCTGAAGTGGCCGCCCAAGTGGCCGCCGCCAAGCAACAGGCGTAATGCTGCAGCGGCTGTCTCCAACGGTGCGGCGAGCTGGCTTCCGGCGCAGGCCGGCAGGGGTCGTTTCCACCATTGGCGCAGCCGTATAATGCCAAACAGACAGGGCACCGAAAGGTGCCCTGTTTGCAGGTGCAGCCTGCTTGCGCGGGCATCGTTGGTGATTTTTCCGACGGCTTCCGCGCAAGAAGGTTGCGGGATGTGCGAAGTCCCCGCTTTGCACGTCGTTGTCATATCCGCAGCGTCATTTCCCCTTTCCTGTCTCCCGTACCAGGAATCGTCACGAGGATCTCCATGCCTGCCTACAAGCGCGTTCTACTCAAACTTTCCGGCGAAGCCCTGATGGGCGACGATGCCTTCGGCATCAACCGAAGCACCATCGAAGGGATGGTCAACGACATCGCTGAAATCGTGAAGTTGGGCGTGCAGGTGGCAGTGGTGATCGGCGGCGGCAACATCTTCCGCGGTGTCGCGGGCGGCGCCGCCGGCATGGACCGCGCCACA
>JGI12087J14258_100127_pt1 | contig 17188 bp, 18 predicted proteins | sample Napbiom13C3doseB_FD_14258 | JGI IMG/M metagenome (IMG submission 14258) | reverse complement strand
ACGCAAGCCCCAGCTCGGCATAGGCCACGCGCTCCAGCGCAACGTAATCGGGGTGCTTGACGATGGTCTGCAGGGCTTCGCCACGGCGAGTGCGGTGGCGTAGCTGCGGCGGGTTGTGATCCGCGCTGATGGCCCAGGCGTCAAGTTCATCGGAGACGCGTTGGCCAAGCGACTTGAGCTGCGGTTCAAGCTCGCGGTAGGGGGCGTCGCCCAGGTACAGCCGCAAGAGGCGCCCGAGGTCAGGATCGACGTGGAAGAAATTGATGCCCCGGCTGTCGGGGATGTTCTGATGGCCGCCGGACTGGGTCCTAAGCGGGTCGCGGGCGATGTCGTTCATGCGGGTGGCCTCGCTGTCTCCTGTTTTGTCCGGCCAGCATAGAAACGCCATCGATAATCGTCCAATACAGCTTTTGTCCTGTACGATAAGTGTTCCTTATCGTCAAACAAGACCGCCATGGACCTGAAGCAGCTGCGCTATTTCGTTGCCGTGGCGGAAGAACTGCACTTCGGGCGAGCGGCGCAACGGCTGTTCATCTCGCAGCCAGCGCTGAGCTTCGATATCCGCAAGTTCGAGGGTCAACTGGGCGTGCAGTTGCTGGCACGCACCAACAAGAGCGTCGCGCTCACCAACGCCGGCCAGGTTTTATTGGACGAGGCGCGCAAGCTGTTACAGCAGGCGGCCGAAGTGGAACGCATCACGCAGCGCTCCGCGCATGGGCTGGCAGGCCGGCTTCGCGTCGGTTTCGTCAATTCGATGCTGTATCGCGGCCTGCCACGCGCGGTGCAACGCTTCGAGGCCGACCACCCCGCCGTCGAGATCATCCTGCGCGAAATGAACACCGGCGAGCAGGTCCAAGCCATCCAGCGTCAGCAGATCGACCTAGGCTGCGCGTATTGGGGAACGTTTCCCGCCGAAGTCGTTTCCACGCCCATCTTCTCGGAACCCTTCCTGGTCTGCCTGCCCGCTGGCCATGCCTTGGCCCGTCGCAAGAGCTTGGCGCTGGACGCGCTCGCGCAAGCGCCGTTCATCCTCTTCCCGCGCACGGTATCGCCGCACTATCACGACCTGATCATCGCGCTGTGCGTTGATGCCGGCTTCAGCCCGGAGATTCGCCACGAGGCACGGCTGTGGCAAACGGTGGTGACGATGGTTGGGTTCGGCATGGGCGTGGCGCTCGTCCCCAAGACGCTGCAACACGCCGGCGACGCACGCGTCAGCTTTGTGCCGCTGGCCGGCGACAAAAAAGAATCGCCCGTGCTGTCGTTACGACGCACGGGCGATGCAGAGCCGGTCGCTAGCCGCTTTCTGGAATACCTCGAAGCCGCGGCGCAGGAAAACGTGAAACCTTGAAGGCTTCACTCACAGCGCCTTGCTGAGGAAAACGCGGCTCGTGCCGGGCGGGTCGCACGGCACCTCTCCGAACCGTACCCAGCCGTTGCGTTCGTAAAACTGCGGGGCCTGAAAGCTGATCGTATAGACCACCGCCGAGCGACAACCGCGTCGGCGCCCTTCTTCTTCAAACCTGCGCAACACCTCGGTGCCAATACCCATGCCGCGTAACGTTTCGGGCAGATGGAAGAGATCAAGAAACAGGAGCCCGAGCGATGTACGGCCGCTCGCACCACCCACCACATCGCCGCTGTCGGGATCGCGGACGAGCACTGCTAGCGGCCGGCGGTCACCATAGCCGACGTGCGTATCGTTGAAGTGGTTCAGCCCATTGCCGATGATCTGAATCGATTCGTCATCGGCGTCGTCGGTCACGATGATTTCTGGAGCGCGCATGCAGGCCCATTGCGTCTATTGCGTTCGGGCCGGCAGGACGGTAGGCGTCGTCTGCGCGGGCCGCATGTGCGGCATCATGTTTGTATTCAGGTGGTACATCACCCAAAGCGAACCGCTGAGCGTGATGACGACCAACACCAACGTGAACATCAGCGACAGCATGTTCCAACCGCCTTCGGATTTGGCGTTCATGTGCAGGAAAAAAATCATGTGTACCACGATCTGCACCGCGCCGATGAGCAGGATCGTCACGGCGGTGGTCGATGATCTGTCGAAGACGTTCGCCATCACCAGCCAGAACGGGATCGCCGTCAGGAAGACAGACAGCACGAAGCCCGTCAGGTAACCGCCGAGAGTGGCGTGCGGCCCGATCTCTTCTTCGTGATGATGGCCTTCGTGGCCATGACCGTGGCCGTTCATCGTTTGATCATGCGCGCTCATGGCAACGTTCCCATCAGGTAGACGAAGGTAAAGACGCCGATCCAGACGACGTCCAGAAAGTGCCAGAACATCGACAGGCACATCAGCCGACGCTTGTTGGCCGTGATCAGCCCGTGCTTGGACACTTGCACCATCAGCACGATCAGCCAGATCAGGCCAAACGTCACGTGCAGCCCGTGCGTGCCGACCAGTGAGAAGAACGAAGTCAGGAATGCACTGCGCGTCGGCCCCGCGCCCTCGTGGATCAGGTGCGCGAATTCGTAGAGCTCCACTGCAAGAAACGCCGCACCGAACACCCACGTGATGGCCAGCCAGATCTGCATGGCCGAGATCTTGTTCTGCTGCAGCTGCAGCATCGCAAAGCCGTACGTAATAGACGACAGCAGCAGGAACGATGTGTTGAGCGCCACCAGAGGCAACTCAAACAATTCTGCCCCCGTCGGCCCGCCTGCGTACTCGCGGCCCAGGACGCCATAGGCGGCAAACAGGCACGCGAAGATCAGGCAGTCGCTCATCAGGTACAGCCAGAATCCGAGCAGCGTGCCGTTTGGCACGTGCGGTTCTTCGGTGACGTGGAACTGGTAGCCGCCCGGCGGTATGTCATCCACCGTGGTGGTACCACTGGGGCCGGTCACATGCAGAGATGCGGTCGTTTCAGCCATGGCCTGCCATCAGTTGCGTGCGCGATGCTTCGGTGCGGATCACCTCTTCCGCCGGAATGTAGTAGTCGCGCTTGTAGTTGAAGGTATGAATGATCGCCGAGAGGATCGTGGCCGCGAACGACGCGATGGCCAGCCACCAGATATGCCAGATCAGCGCAAAACCGCACAACGTGGAGAGCCCCGCCAGCACAATGCCGGCGGCGGTGCCCTTGGGCATGTGGATCGGCTTGAAGCCTTCCTGAGGACGCCGGTAACCGTACTGCTTCATCTGCCACCAGGCGTCGGCGTCATGTACGAGCGGCGTCATTGCGAAGTTGTACTGCGGCGGCGGCGACGATGTGGACCACTCCAACGTGCGGCCATTCCACGGGTCGCCGGTCGTGTCGCGCAGTTCTTCCCGACGGAGGAAGCTGACCACAAGCTGGATCAGGAAGCAGGCAATGCCGACGGCGATCAGCAAGGCGCCCAATGCGGCAATCTGGAACCATATCTGCAAGGACGGATCGTCGAAATGGTTCATGCGGCGTGTGACCCCAAGCATGCCCAGCCAGTACAACGGCATGAACGCGATGTAGAAGCCGACAAACCAGAACCAGAACGACGCCTTGCCCCAAGATGAAACGAGGCGGTACCCAAAGGCCTTGGGAAACCAGTAGGTAATGCCGGCCATGAGGCCAAACAGCACGCCGCCGATGATCACGTTGTGGAAGTGCGCGATCAGGAAGAGGCTGTTGTGCAGCGAGAAGTCCGCCGGCGGCACCGCCAGCAGCACACCTGTCATGCCGCCAATGACGAACGTCACCATGAACCCGATCGTCCACAGCATGGGCGGTTCGAAGCGGATCTTGCCGTGATACATCGTGAACAGCCAATTGAAGATCTTGGCGCCTGTCGGGATCGAGATGATCATCGTCGTGATCCCGAAGAACGAGTTGACGCTGGCGCCCGAGCCCATGGTGAAAAAGTGGTGGAGCCAGACGAGGTACGACAGCACGGTGATCACGACCGTGGCGTACACCATCGACGCGTAGCCGAACAGGCGCTTGCGGGAAAACGTGGCCACCACCTCCGAGAAGATGCCGAACGCGGGCAGCACCAGGATATAGACCTCGGGGTGCCCCCAGATCCAGATCAGGTTCACATACATCATCGCGCTGCCGCCCTGCTCGACCGTAAAGAAATGGGTGCCAAGGTAACGGTCCAGGGCGAGCAGCGTCACTGCGGCCGTCAACACCGGAAAGGCGGCAACGATCAGCGTGTTCGTGCACAACGCTGTCCAGGTGAAGATCGGCATGCGCATCAACGTCATGCCGGGCGCGCGCATCTTAACGATGGTGACCAGCAGGTTGATGCCCGATAGCACGGTCCCGACGCCCGCTATCTGTAGCGCCCAAATGTAGTAATCGACACCCACATCGGGGCTGGCAAGAATGCCTGACAGCGGCGGATAGGCCAGCCAACCGGTGCGTGCGAATTCGCCCACGAACAGAGACATCATCACCAGGACGGCGCCGCCGGTGGTCATCCAGAAGCTGAAGTTGTTGAGGAAGGGGAACGCCACGTCGCGGGCGCCAATCTGCAGCGGCATGACAAAGTTCATGAGCCCCGTCACCAGCGGCATGGCGACGAAGAAGATCATGATCACGCCGTGCGCGGTGAAGATCTGGTCGTAGTGGTGCGGCGGCAGGTACCCCAGGTTGTCGCCAAAGGCCACCGCCTGCTGTATCCGCATCATGACGGCATCGGCAAAGCCGCGCAGCAACATCACGATGCCCAGCACGACGTACATGATGCCGATCTTCTTGTGGTCGATGCTGGTGAACCATTCACGCCAGAGGTAGCCCCAGAGGCGGAAGTACGTCAGCGCACCGACCAGCACGAGGCCGACCAGCGCGACGACCGCGAAGGTGGCGAGCAGGATCGGCTCGTGATACGGAATGGCCTCCCACGTCAGGCGGCCAAAAATCATGTTGGCGAGTTCAGAACGCTCGGGCATGGATGTCACCTGTGCCTGTATTGACCAATTCTGGCCGATCAATGTTGGCGAACAACATCAACGGGGCGGAAAGAGCTGAAAAGCCGAACGGGCGTGTCGCCGCTTACCGCAACAACCTTCGACCGTCGTTGATGGCCGCATCCGGCGCAAACATGGGCATGACATCGACCGTATTGCTGGCGGTACAGATTTCCGCCGACGGATCGAAGCGCTTCACGTTGCGGTTGCTCGCCATGGTGTCGGCCAGGCATGCCTGGCCATCCACACAGCGGTTCAGGATGCGGTCATAAAGGTCCGGCGCCACGCTGGCATAGCGCTGCACGGGTTCGCTCTCGCTGGGCTTGGCGAGCTTCACGTAAGCGTCCTTCGACAGCGACGTGCCCGACGACTTGACCTGCTGGACCCACCGGTCGAACTCGTCGTTCGACAGTCCGTGGAATTTGAACCGCATGTGCGAGAAGCCCGCGCCGCTGTAGTTGGACGAGAGCCCGTCATAGACGCCAGGCCGGTTGATCACCGCATGAAGCTTGGTTTCCATGCCCGGCATGGCATAGACCATGCCCGCCAGAGACGGCACGAAGAACGCGTTCATGACCGTGGTGGCCGTGATCCGGAACGCAATGGGGCGGTCGACCGGTGCAGCCAGCTCGTTGACGGTAGCAATGCCCTGCTCGGGATAGACGAACAGCCACTTCCAGTCCATTGCCACGACTTCCACGGTAAGCGGCTTGGTCTCGGCGGGCACCGGACGGTCCTGATCCAGCCGTGTCAGCGGCCGATACGGATCGAGTTGATGGGTGCTGACCCAGGTGACGGCGCCCAGCGTGATGATGATCAGGAGCGGTGCGGCCCAGATGGCCAGCTCCAGCACGGTGGAATGATCCCAATCGGGGTTGTAGTGCGCGTTTTCAGCGCTCTCCCGATACCGCCATGCAAACACCAGGGTCAGAACGATCACCGGGACGATGATCAGCAACATCAGACATGTCGCGATGATGATCAAATCCCGCTGTCGCACCGCCATGTCGCCAGCCGGCGACAACAGCACCGCGTGGCTACAACCTGTAAGGGTCACCAACAAGGCAATTGCTGCACCTCGCCAAAGCGACCTTCCCGTAATTCCAAGGGGTGTCACTACTGCATTGAAGCGTGGCATGGGTCTCGGAAGTGGCGTTTGATTAACGTCGCGCTGGGATGGCCCAACGATTTTTCGACTTGTCGTTGCAGTTTAGGCGCTATTCTGGTCTTGTGATGACGGACTTTTTGATCGCCGTACGACACCCCCTCCCCCGAATCCCGATGGAGACTCAACGATGGCAAGTCTGACCCACCAGCATCGCGCGTCGCCCACTGCCCCGCCCGCCCCGGGACACCATGAAGTTGCCCCGGCAGAGATTGCCATAGGCGTCGTGATCGGGCGCGCGTCGGAGTACTTCGACTTTTTCGTCTACGGCATCGCGTCGGTGCTGGTGTTCCCTTCGGTCTACTTTCCGTTTGCCAGTGAATTGGCCGGTCTGCTGTTCAGCTTCACGGTCTTTTCCTTCGCCTTTATCGGGCGCCCGTTCGGCACGGCGCTGTTCATGCGCATCCAGCGCCGATGGGGGCGCAGTACCAAACTGACGGCGTCGCTCTTCCTACTTGGCACGGCCACGGTGGGCATTGCGTTCTTGCCGTCGTACGCAACGATCGGCCATTCGGCCATCTATTTGCTGGCGCTCTTCCGCTTCATGCAGGGCATCGCGTTTGGCGGCTCGTGGGATGGCCTGCCCTCTTTGCTGGCGCTGAACTCCCCTGAAAACAAGCGCGGCTGGTACGCCATGGTCGGGCAGTTGGGCGCCCCGACCGGGTTCATCATCGCCGGGGCGCTGTTCCTGTTCCTCTATACCAGCCTGACGTTTCAGGAATTCATCGATTGGGGCTGGCGTTATCCGTTCTACGTCGCCTTCGCCATCAACGTGGTGGCGCTATTTGCGCGGCTGCGGCTGGTGGTGACGCACGAATACACGCAACTGCTCGAGGAAGAACAGCTGGAACCCATCAGCACCCTGCAGATGGTGAACGCGCAAGGGTTCAACATCTTCCTGGGGGCCTTTGCCGCACTTGCCAGCTATGCGCTGTTCCACCTGGTCACCGTGTTTCCGCTGTCATGGGTGTCGCTGCGCAAGACACAGAGCGTGCCTGCCGTGCTGACCGTCCAGATCATCGGCGCTGCGATCGCGTTTGTGGGGACGCTAGTTTCCGGCCTGATTGCCGACCGATTCGGTCGACGCACCACCTTGGCGGCTATGGCCGTGCTGATTGGCATCTTCAGCCTGGCCGCACCTTGGCTGCTCGATGGCGGTGTTGCGGGCCAGGACATTTTCATCCTGGTCGGCTTCGGTCTGCTGGGGCTGTCCTATGGCCAGGCGGCGGGCGTGGTGACGTCCAACTTTGAGAGTCGATTCCGCTATACCGGTGCCGCCCTGACGACCGATTTCGGCTGGCTGTTCGGTGCGGCATTCGCACCGCTCGTGGCGCTAGGCTTGTCGTCGCTGTTCGGCCTTGGCGCGGTCAGCCTGTACCTGCTCTCAGGGGTGGTGGGGACGCTGGTGGCGCTGCGGATCAATAAGGCGCTTGGGACACCGGATTCGTAATGCCGTTGCCCGGGGAAACGCCATAGGCACGCGAACTGCTACGAATCCGCAGTGCGCAAGAGCGCTTTTTCAAAGGAGCAGACCATGAACAAGGATCAAGTGAAAGGTACGGTCGAGAAAATGAAGGGCAAGGTCAACGAGGCCCTGGGCAAAGCGACCAATAATCCTGCACGCGAACTGAAGGGCGACCTCCAGCAGGCCGGTGGCCAAGCGCGCAAGGACGCGGGAGACGTCAAGGAAGCAGCGAAGGACATTGCAAAGAAGTCCCGCTGATTGGGCCGTGCATGGCTTCGGCACACCGGTGCTGACGCACATCGCCTAGAAGGAGGGCGACCGGGCGGTCGCCCTTTTTTTCGCCCACAGCGGAGCAGGCATGCTGCCATCGCAACGTGCAGCGGCCCAGAGTCGCGCTCGAGAAACGGTTTGCCCGATGCCTAGAAGATTGCCTTCATTGTCTCGGAACCACGCCCCCTTTCCGCCCCCCCAGCCTTGGACGGGTAATCTCCTTCAATGCGTGCAATGCTGTTGACGGTCTTCAGCCCAGGAAGGCCGTATTCCTCAAACGTCACCCCGCGCTGCCACAGCTCGCGAACCGTCGCCTTGATGTCAGAGACTTCCCACCCCATTCGCGTATGGGCCCCGGAGACACCTCCGGCGGACTGGAACAACGTGAAATAGCCGTTCCCCGCATTTGTAACGCAGACCGCCGGGCCGCTCCTCAACCAGCTCAAGACCCAGCTTCGACTGCCGCGCGCGTGCGAGATCCTGCGCCAGAATCCGGGTGGTACGTCGCCGGCGAGCGGGGGTGATAGCCGCCGTTGGTTTTCCATACGCGTCGACAACTCTGCTTGATGACACCGATGGCCTCGTTGCGTCAAGTTGCGCAGGGAGGACGTGCGCTCGCACATCGCGCGAATCACATCAATCGCGCAGTCGCTCGACGGTGCAGTCTTCATCGTCGACGTGGTCGCCAAAGACGACGATCTCCGCCCTCCCCTTCACGGGCGACTAGTCGGCCACCGTGCGGGCGGTGCCCTGGCGGTCATCCAGGATGGCAACCATTTTTACAGAGGTCGTCGTCATGGCATCTTCAATCAGTCCGGTTTGCTCGATTCAGAATGCTCCGGACAGCAGATAACCTGCACTCGGAACCTTCGCCTTCAGCCCAAGCGTCTTCAGCATCTGGTAGACCGTAGAAGTCGCCGCCGAGAACACAGGCCGATCGAGCCGGTCTTCGACCACCTGAATTGATGGCAGCGACGGCATCTGCACGCATGCCGACAGCACGACCGCATCGGCGCCGCTGATGTTGAGGCGATCCGCATGGCCGACAAGGTTTGCCGGATCGAGCCGACCCACGGCAAGATTGTCCGATACTTCCAGGCTGATTGAATCGGTGACTTCGATACCGGAATCCTCGATATAGTCGATCACTGTTTGCGTGAGCGGCTTCATGTATGGCGTGATGATTGCAACCTTCTTGTAGCCCTGTACATGGATGGCGTCTATCAGGGCTCCGGCGGAACTGAGCACAGGCGTGGGGGCGTTGTTCTGCTCGGTAATCCTGGCCAGACGCTCCTGCGAAACACGGTGATAGCCACGGCCCTGGCTCATGATGGCGACCAGGCAAGCATATGCCATGACATCGCAGCGGGCATCACTCAATTCAAGCGCGCAGCGGTCGCTTGCCACGTCCATGTTTTTCAGCTCCTCTGGTGTGACATGCATCATGCGCATGCGGGCTGAGTGGAACGTGAAACGTTCATCGGGAAACTCGGCGTAGCGGGAGGTCAGCATCGCCGGGATTTCGGTCTCCATCGTGGTATTGGAGCTGGGGACAATTTGCCCAATGCGGAAATTCTTCATGATCAGAGGCTTCCTTCGAGAAGAGATTAGTTGTCGCTGGTGAGACGCACGCCCTTGGTTTCCTGAAGCAGGAACACCATGGCCGACGCAATGAGGTAGGACACCGATGCCAGCGAAATCGTCGCAGTGAATCCGATCAGCGGTATCAGGATCGGCACCAGCTTGATACCGAGGATGGCGCCCACGCGGCCAAAGTTGAAACAGAAGCCGGCCGCCGTGGAACGAATGCTGGTGGGGAACAGCTCGGAATACCAGGCGCCGAAGCCGCTGAAGTAGCCGGTAAAGAAACCGAGCAGTGCCGCAAGGACGCCAATGGCGACGATGTTGCGGGTTGTGAATGCTAGTTTTCCGTCCGTCAGTGGCATCAATGTCGCGCCGTATGCGAACACCGGCACCATGATTGCCATGCCCAGGAAGAACAGCGCAAACGACTTGCGGCGACCAATCAATTCGGCAAGCTGGCCGTAGACGAGATAGCCTATCGTGGCACCGATGCCGGTCCAAATCAGGAACACCGGAGCCTGGTCCACACGCACATGCAGGATGCTCTGCAGATAGGTCGGGGTAAAGGTCGTGATGATCCAGTACCCGTACATGCCGAAGATCGAAATCGACAGGCCCAGCAGGGTCATCTTCAGGTAGGCCGGGCGGAAGATCTCGAACAGGCTCGACTTCTTCGCGTGTTTCGCCTTGTAGGTTCGGTTAGCAAGCCAGACCGGCGACTCCTTCACGAACAGCAGGATGAATACAAACGTCACGTATGCAGGAATCGATGCGTAGATGAAGAGCTTGCGCCAGGAATCGGGGTTCGAGGGGTCGAGTAGCGTCCATGCGAAGCATGCCGCCAGGAGTCCGCCGCCTGACCAACCGGTTTGCATGAACGCGATGGCCTTGGCGCGGCCCTCCGGGGCCCAGATCTCAGACACCAGTGCCGATGCAGCGGACCACAGGCCACCCACGGCCACACCGACGCAGAATCGGTAGACATTCAACTCGAGCACGCTCGATGCGAAGCCACACAGCAGCGTTCCGGTGCCATAGATGAACACGGACGCGAGAATGGTCTTCTTGCGTCCGATCCGGTCCGCGATATTGCCCAGAAACAGCCCACCGATCCCTGTTGCGAGCAGAAACCATGCGACAGTGGAGACGACATCCCTCAGGCCAACGGAGAAGGTATTCGCAATCGCAAGCATCACGAAACCGAAGATGGTCGCGTCCAGCGCATCGAACAGCCATGCCGCCCAGGAACCACCGAGCGTCACATAGCGCTGTACGGTAGACGAAAGAGCAGGCTGCCGGAACGCCCCGGTGCTTGCCGCGTCTGGCGATGAGTTGATAGTCAATTTGGTCTCCGTTCGTTATTGCCAGGTCTTGTCCGCTTGTGGGAAGAGGCCGACAGATCTTCGAGCTTGCGGCTACACTTGCGCCATGCGACTAACTCTGGGCGGATGAATGTTAGAAGCCCAACCAATGTTGGTACATCAATCATTCGCGAGCTCACCATCGCTGATTGCGATGGTGCTTCAGCAGCCAGGGCCACTGGATCACGCACGCCAATGAAACTGGATCCGCAATCACTTCGCCTGTTTATCAGCGTGCTTGAGGAAGGCACCATTGCGGCTGCCTCGCAGCGCGAACACATTGCCGCGGCCGCCGTGAGTCGCCGGCTCAGCGAGCTGGAGTCGCTTCTGGGATCGCAACTCCTGATTCGCAGCAATAAGGGCATCGAACCTACGGAAGCCGGAACGGCGCTGATGTACATGGCGCGCGGTGTCCTGAACGACCTCAGCGGCATCGTCTCGGAGATGCAGGAGTACTCGCATGGCAAGCGGGGATCGGTTCGCCTGCTCGCCAATATTTCCGCGATTACCCAGTTTTTGCCCGCACTCCTGAAATCGTTCATGGAAAAGCACCCGAATATCCGGGTGACCCTTGAACAGATGGAGAGCCTCGCGATCACGCGGAGCGTCGCCGAAAGCCGTGCCGATATTGGGCTCTTTACGCGCATGCCGCATGAGGCCAGCGTCGAGATCCACCCCTTTCGCACCGACGAACTCGTGGTCTTGCTTCAAGCGGATCACCCGCTTGCGGACCGCGCCAGCGTTTGCTTCGATGAAGTACTTGATTTCGACGTTGTGTCCCTGCACAGCGGGACACACCTGCACTACCAGATGCTGCAGGCCGCAAACGAATCCGGCCGCACATTCTCGCCGCGGATGGAGGTATCCAGTTACGATGCGCTCTGTTTAATGGTGCAGACCGGCATGGGCATCGGCATATTGCCAAAGGGCAGTACCAGCGCGTATAGCATGCCGGAAATGAAGATCCTGCGTCTGGACGAACCGTGGGCCCAGCGAGAACTATCGATGTGCGTGCGCAACGTGGAAACACTGACACCGGCGGCACGACTCCTGTTCGATCACCTTCAGCGCGAGCAATCTGCTGAAACACCTGCAGTGAATGGCACCGCGGCGACGTCCTCCTAGATGAAGCCACCGTGCAAGCTGTCCGGTCAATGGCGTGCGCGCCTGTCAAAGACCCGAAGACCGGTCAACCAACGCACACACCCTTCTCCAGACTGTTCGCATTCGGCCTAGACCGCACCGTGCCGCCGCCCGCACACTCGCCGACCTCGCCGGCCTCCACCCCGCTGACGTCGAGCGCGCTGCAACTGCTCAACAAACACCTCTGCCAGGCCGACCGCTACACCGGCATGCTCATCGTCCTGCAGCACGACGACGCCAAAGAGCCCGCTGTCATCTCCGCCGGCACCTATCGGCACGAGCGCGCCCGCGCGCTGACTGATTTTGCGCGGGCGTCGGTGCAGATTTCGGAGTTGATTGAGGCGGGGGTGTAGACGCCAAACTGCGGCACGCATCGCTGGAGGCTTCGGCCTTGCGATGCGGCGGTCAGAGTGGGACTTAAAGCAGAGCGAGCGCCTGCGCGCAAGACTGCCAGCCAATCTTTACACGGCCACCTTGCGCTTGCGGCGTCCGACCGCGATGTGTACCCACAGGGCGACACACGACAAAAGACCCGCAGACCAGTGAAGATACTCTGCACTTTGGCGCAACAACTGGCCATTCACGTAGTACAGCGCATAGCCCGTGACGACCAGCATCAATGCGAGGGAGCCGAGCAACGCTCCGGCTGCGCGATTACGTTTTCGCATCCATGCGTTACGGATATGCGGCCCCCACAGCATTCCAAACAGGTAAAGCACTGCCATGGCGGCCGCGCCGTGCAGCTTCATGCTCCAAGCGAGCACCAGCGTTCCGCCTTCGCTGCCGTCGTCTAGAAAATGCAGGACCAGCCAGGCGAGCCCCGTAACCAGCAGGGCAGCAAATACCCCATAGACCAGCCAGCGCCGTCGCGGACTAAGGCGAAAAGCGCTTTCGCGCAGATGGAGGGAGAAACGTGGTGGAACGGACATGGAGTACTGTCGGCCGGCTAAGCTCGCGAGTATACGACCACAGCCCCGCCGTACCGTCTCAACAGCGGATGCGCTGCATCGCCAGTGGCAAGCACGACTTTGGTCAGCGCGTCGGCCAGCATGCAGGTGGGCGCCTGCACCGTTGCACCGGCAAGCGGTGGCAGCAACCTGCCGCGAGCATCGCGGATGCGGGATGCACTTTCGGCGACTGCGCCAAAACCGCCAGCCGTCGAACTCGCCAGTGCCGCGTTGTCGAGCAGCACAGACGTTGCAACACGGGCAGCGTTTTGCGGGTCACGCACCTGCACCGACATCGGCCAGGCGCCGTGGTGGCGCAGGTCGCCGCCGGCATTCACGATCGCGCGCTCGACCGCGAAGGTGCGCAACACCTCGATCGCACAATCCACCGCAAAACCCTTGGCGATGCCTCCAAGATCCATGTATGCGCAGGTTTCTTTGACGACGATGTCACCGTCGAAGGAAATGGGAAACCGCCTGTCCGCGAGCAAGTCGGAGGGGCTGACACGGCAATCGAATGCGCGCTCCGACACGATATGCAGTTCAGCCGCAAGGCGCAGAACGGCAAGGGTCCGAGAATCTGCAATGAGCCTCTCACCCGGCGCCGCGCGATTGATGACCTGCAGTTCACTGTCCTTCGCATGAAAAGTGAGCAATGCGTGCACAGCGGCCATCTCGTCGAACGCGGCCGCCACGGCGGCTTCCGCCTCCGACCCTTCAGCCTGCACGTCGACCAGGGTGCCGAGCAACGGGCGCGCGCGCCGGCAAGTCGCGCGCATCAGCGCTGGACGAGCGCCAACCGCGCCATCACCGCAATGCGCCGGATGCCATCGGTGAGATGCGTGCACGACAACGTTGCTCCGCTGATGTTGTTGATGTCATCGCCCACACGCAGCGCCGAATTGGCCGACTTGCCCAGAAACTGTGCGCGCCACGGCTTGTTGCGGACTTCGTAGCCGTGGCTTTCTCGGTAGGTAAGGATTTCCACGCCGCTGATCTCGCCGGCGGTGTTCAGGGCCACGGCGTAGTTGATGAGCTCGAATTTGCCGATGACGGCGTCGGTCACGAAGTAGCCGAGTGTCTTATCACCTTGCTTGGCTTGCCATGCGCGCCACGCACCCGGCTTGGCCGGGCCGCCCGCACGTTCGGCCAACTGCTTGAGCTGGTCGGCTGAGAGCGTGAGCGGCACCGGCTCAAAGCCTGTGGCGCCGGGAAACATTGCCTTCTGGGCCTCGGCAGCGGACAGGTAGTCCGCCGCAAACGCCTTGGTGACAATCATGCCCGGCGCCCCCACGGCGGCGGCACAGACAAGAACAATGGGCACTGGCTGGTAACGCATGGCTTGCACCTCCTTGGATTTGCCGCTCCCGCAGCTTAGAACGACACGCCCAGACCCAGATCCACACGAGAGAAATCGCGGTTCTGCTTGAAGCGCTGGTAGTCCACCTTGAAGACCACGTTCGGGTTCAGATAGAAGTTCGCGCCGATGGTGTACACGGTGTCCGACAGCGAGGGCCAACCGGCAGGCATCGTGAAGCCCGGAGCCAGACCTTCGTACTTCTCGGCCATGTTGTAGCGTTCATAGCGGACGAACGGCGCGAAGCGGTAGTCGCCCTTCTGCCACAGGTTGTAGGCCGCCTGTGCATACCAGCCGTAGAACGCCGCCGGCATCGGGTTGGCGGCACCCGGGTTCAGCTGATTGGCGGCAGCGGTGTTGCTGAACGTACCGCGTGCATACAGGGCAGACAGATCCCACTTGCCCGGCGTCCAGCGCGCGTGCGCTTCGTACAGCGTGGCGCGCTGTTCAGGCAGCACGGCTTCGGTGCTCGACCGGCTGCTCTTGCCCGTGAAGACCGAGCCGCCCAGCGTCACGCCCGAAATACCGGTGTAGTTCAGCGCCACATACTGCGACAGGTTCTTGGCGTTGGCCAGCCCCAGTTCCTGGTGCGAGGTCTGCATCGGGGCGATGGCGTTGTTCTGCATCTCCAGCGCGGACTTAAACAGCGGGTTCTCCGGGTTGAAGTTCCACTTGGCCAGGTCCAGCCCGGTAGTCAGACCCACATTCCAGTTCAGGCCGAAATCGGTATCGCCGTACAGCGAGAGACCGCCCTCACGCCACGTGCTCGGGATGATCAGCGTCTCGACAAAGTTGCGATGCACGCCGTAGTAATTGGTCGGCTCGTGGTTGCGGTTGATGAACCCCGCTGGGATCAGGAACAGGCCCGCATTCAGGCCGATCTTGTCGGTCAGCTTGTGGTCGATGTAGAACTGCTCGACTTCGAATTCACCCGAGTCGGTGGCCGACGTGATGGCGTGCTCGATCTCGAATTCGGAGTTGAAGCGCGTCTTGTCGTCGAACTTGTAGCCGATACCGAACACTGCGCGCGCAAGGTCGAACTTGGTGTCTTCGGAACGGCGCGTCGGGCGGCTGTAGTTGGCTTCGCCGTAGCCCCACAGCGTAAGGTTGTCCAGCGGCGATGGCCTGGTCGAGGCGAGCTGTGCCGTCTGCACGGTCTGCTGCACGTCTTGCAGGGCCGCGGTTTGCTGTGCCTGTGCCTTCGCCTGCGTCTGCTGCTGCGTGGCGAGCGTCGCGTTCTGCGCCTTCACCTCTTTCAGTTCGGCCTTGAGCGCTTCAATCTGCGCGGCCATGGCGTCGAGTTTCTGTTCGAGTTGCGCGGTGGTGGCGGCATTGGCTGCGCCGGCCCCCATCAGCGCAATGGCGGCGGCTACCGACAAGGCGGTTCGTTTCATGCTGTGACGCTCCCTGGTCTTGAAATTTTGAATTGGCTTACTTGCTTGTTGCCGTCTTGCTCAGCGTGGCTCCGCTGGCAGAGACGGTCTGGATACGGGCGGCACCCACGCTGGCTGCGGTGGAACTGCATTGCGCTGGCACGCGATAGGCCGACGGGTTGGCCGGATCAAATCCGTCGGTGAGCGTGCACAGGAAATGCACGAGATCACTCATCTCCTGGTTCGTCAGCGACGGCGCGGTGCCTGGGTTGTATGGCACTTCGGTCACGTTCACGTTGCCATCGAAGGCGACCGGCAGATCGTTGTATGGCACATCGGGTGTGCCGTCGGCCTTGACGTACCAGCGGCCGGGGTCGGTATCGCGCGTGATGTACCACGCCACCACCTGATCCAGCGTCTGGAACACGCCGTTGTGGAAATACGGTGGCGTCAGCGCGATGTTGCGTAGCGTCGGCACTTTGAACTTGCCGCATGTCGAGCCACCTACGCGGAAGTCGGTACGCAGCGGCCCGCAGATGCCGAGGTCGTAATAGCTGTAGTTCGGATCGCCCAGCGCCAGGCCGTTCTTCGGCACGTACGGCAGCGTGGTGCCTTCCTGGTTGGCAGCAATGCTCCAGTTGCGCGGGATGCCGACGTTGTCGTATGTGAAATCGGTAAACAACGCCGGCGTGCTGCCCTTGCCTGTCGAGATATGGCAAGCGTTGCAATTGCCCTTGGTCGGGTTGTTGAACAGCAGCAGGCCGCGCGTCTCGGCATCCGTCAGCGTTGTCTTGCCGGCGAGGTAGGCGTCGAACTTGCTGTCGAAGGTGTGGAAGCTCGGGTCTTCAGATTGGAAGGCCGCCAGCGCGCGGCCGATGCTCTGCATGGCGGCCGCACTGTCCTGGATGCCGGCCTTGGTGAACGCCGCAGTGAACTGATCGAGGTACGGCCGCGTCAGCAGCGTCTTCAACACGTCGTCTGCCGAGGCGTTGGCCATCTCGAATTCATTGGTGAACGGCTGCTGCGCCTGATCAGCCAAGGATGCCGAACGACCATCGCGGAAGAAACCGCCGGAAGCCTTGCCGGTACTGTCGATCTTGAAGTTCGGCGTGAACGAAGCGTAATTTAGCGACGGGGTGTTTCGCAGGCCGGGCAAATCGGAATTCGGCCCGCCGATCGATACGGCCAGATTGTTCGGATCAGTGAAACCGCGCGCCGGGTCATGGCACGACGCGCAAGACTGTTTGCCCGAGGCCGAGAGCGTCTGATCGAAAAAGATTTGCTTGCCGACCTGCGCCATGGGCGACAGGCCATCTGTTGCCGCGGGGGAAGACGTGCTAGCGCTATCTCCGCCACCGCCGCATCCCGACACCAGCGCGGCGGACGCCGCAGCCGACAGCACCAAGCGAGCCGCACGCCACAGCCGGGCTTGTGCGCTGCTTCCTCGACATTTCTCTGCTTTCATTTCCCTGACGCGGCAAGCTCTTTAGCCTACTAAGGCGGCTCAATTAATGGTAATAGGGGTAAGCGTCCTTTTCGTGCAAAATCTGGCGGTTCCGTCTGAGTTTTCCTTGTAGATCAGTGGCTTGGAAATTCAGCGATTTCGCGACAGTCGTCCTT
>JGI12087J14258_100092_pt1 | contig 19524 bp, 11 predicted proteins | sample Napbiom13C3doseB_FD_14258 | JGI IMG/M metagenome (IMG submission 14258) | reverse complement strand
GCTCCCGGCAATGCTGACCGAACCGCCGCTGGCCTGCGGCGATGCAATCGACTTGTTGCCCGCATTGGCACAGACCACGCCGATCCCCCTGCCGGCGGGTTCGCTCGATGCGGTTGCCGCGCTCAACTACACCGGCGGCACGACGGGGCTGCCGAAGGGCTGCATCCACACCCAGGGCGACATGGTCGATATGGCGGCCGCCTTCTCGACCGTGTCGCTGCGCGCGGATGCGGACACCGTCATGCTCAGCTTCTATCCGCAGTTCTGGATTGCGGGCGAAAACACCGGGCTGATCTTCCCTGCCTTCCTTGGCGTGCCACTGGTGTTGCTCGCGCGTTGGGATGCGGAGGCCTTCATGGCTGGCGTGCAGCGCTATCGCGTGACCAACGGCTCGATGCTGGTCGATAGCGCCGCCGAGGTGATGGCGCATCCACGCGTGCATGCGTACGACTTACGCTCGCTGCGACATACGGGCGTGTCGTCATTTGTGAAGAAGCTGAACCCCGAATACCGCCGCGCGTGGCGCGAACTGACCGGCTCGACGATGGCCGAGAGCGCCTGGGGCATGACGGAAACACAGACTTGCAACAGCTTCACTGTCGGCATGCAGGACGATGATTTCGATCTGCGCTCGCAGCCGATTTTCGTGGGCCTGCCGGTGCCCGGCACCGATTTCAAGATCTGCAATTTCGACACGCACGACCTAGTGCCAATCGGCGCCGAAGGCGAACTCTGCGTACGCACGCCCACGCTGCTCAAAGGCTACTGGAACAAGCCCGAAGCAACCGCCCAAACACTGCGCGACGGCTGGTTCCACACCGGCGACATCGGCTGCATCGACGAACAGGGCTACGTCCACTATCTCGGTCGCCGCAAGGAGATGCTCAAGGTCAATGGCATGAGCGTGTTCCCGGCGGAGATCGAGGCCATGCTGGGCAAGCACCCGGCCATCCTGGGTTCTGCCGTGGTAGGCCGCGCCGACGAACACCGAGGCCAGCTTCCCGTCGCCTTCGTGATGCTGCGCCCCGAGGCCGTCGGCACGCTGGACAGCGCCACGCTCACCGGCTGGTGCCGCGAGAACATGGCCGGCTACAAAGTGCCCATCGTGCGCATCGTCGATGCACTGCCGCTCACGGCCACCGGCAAGGTGCGCAAACAGGATCTCGCGCCGCTCGCTGAACAGCTCTAACCCACATCTGCTCCATGACGTTTCGCAAACTGCTGATCGCCAATCGCGGCGAGATCGCCATTCGCATTGCCCGCGCAGCCGCCACGATGGGCTTGCCCTCCGTCGCCATCTATTCCGAGGACGATCGCGACGCGCTGCATCCACTACGCGCAGATGAAGCCGTGCCCTTGTCCGGGACCGGCCCACGCGCATACCTTGACGGCGCGGCCATCCTCGCCGCTGCACGCGCCGTCGGGGCCGAAGCCGTCCATCCCGGCTATGGGTTCCTAAGCGAGAACGCCGCGTTCGCGCGCCAGTGCGCCCAGGCCGGCGTGCAGTTCATCGGGCCGTCACCGCGTGTGCTCGACCTCTTCGGCGACAAGGCACGCGCTCGGGCCCTTGCACACGAGGCCGGCATTCCCGTCGTCAGCGGCACGCAAGGTGCGACCACGCTGGAAGAGGCGCGCGCCTTCTTCGCCGCGCTGCCGCCCTCGCACGGCATGATGATCAAGGCCGTATCCGGCGGCGGCGGACGCGGCATGCGCGCCGTGCACGATGCGCAGGCGATTGCCGACGCGTACGCGCGCTGCGTATCTGAAGCGACCGCCGCGGGTGGTGGCAGCGACGTCTATGTGGAAGCGCTGGTGCCCGCCCCGCGCCATATCGAAATCCAGATCGTCGCAGACGCGCACGGCCACGTTACGCACCTCGGCGAGCGTGAATGCAGCCTGCAGCGCCGTCACCAGAAACTGATCGAGATCGCGCCCAGCCCCGCGTTGGACGATGCACTGCGCGCACGCATTGCCGAGGCTGCCGTCACGCTCGCCAAGGCGGCAGGCTACAGCGGCATCGGCACCTTCGAATTCCTCGTGGAAGGCGCGGGCACGCCGCACGCCACCTTCTACTTCATGGAGGCCAACCCACGCGTGCAAGTCGAACACACGGTCACGGAAATGGTGACGGGTATCGACCTGGTCGTGACCCAGCTGGCGCTGGCGCAGGGTGCGTCGCTCGCAGATGTCGGGCTTGCTCAGCCGATCGCGCCGCGCGGCCACGCCGTGCAGGTGCGCATCAATGCGGAGATCCTCGATGCAAGCGGTCAGCCGCACCCGTCCACCGGCATGCTCACCGCCTTCGAGCCGCCCAACGGCCCCGGCGTGCGCGTCGACACCTGCGGTTATGCGGGCTACCGTCCGAACCCGCGCTTCGACTCGCTGCTGGCCAAATTGATCGTCCACGCGCCGCACGGCACGTATGCGCAGACGCTGACACAGACGTACCGCGCGCTGTGCGAATTCCGCATCGAAGGGGTAGTCACGAACAAGCGGCTGCTGCAAGACCTGCTGCGCGATGCCGACGTGCAGACCAACGCCGTGCACACGCAGTTTCTCGATGCAAAGCTCGCCGACCTGGCCGCAGGCAACGGTGAAGCGCATCCCGCACTGCACGCCACGTCGGTCACCACCCCGGACCTGACGCCCGCTACGTCATTCATCGACGAGCTTCCTGACGACGCAGAAGTGCTCACCGCGCCAATGGATGGCGCGCTGATCCAGATCCATGCGCAAGCCGGTGCCACGGTCGCGCGCGGCGAGGTGCTGGCCGTCATTGAAGCGATGAAGATGGAGCACGTCGTCACCGCGCCGGCGGCCGGTCGTGTCCTGCAAGTCTGCGCACAGCCGGGCGCAACGGTGCGCGAGGGCCAGCCGCTGGCCGCGCTGCAGCCCGGCGACGCGCAACACGACGCCGCCGCAACCGACGCAGAGATCGATCTCGACCACATTCGCCCGGACCTGCAAGCCGTCATCGACCGCCATGCATTCGGTCTCGACGCGAACCGTCCGGATGCCGTTGCCCGCCGCCGCAAGACCGGCCAGCGCACCGCGCGCGAGAACATCGCACACCTGTGCGACCCAGACTCGTTCATCGAGTACGGTGCACTGGCCATCGCAGCGCAACGCCAGCGGCGCGCACTCGATGACTTGATTCGCTCGACGCCGGCCGACGGCATCATCACCGGCATTGGCACCGTCAACGGCACGCACTTCCCCGATCACGACGCGCGCTGCATGGTGCTCGCGTACGACTACACCGTGCTGGCAGGCACCCAGGGCACCTTCAACCACAAGAAGACCGACCGTGCACTGGAGCTGGCGCAGCAATGGAAGCTGCCCGTTGTGCTGTTTGCCGAAGGCGGCGGCGGCCGACCGGGCGACACTGAAAAGCGCGGCGTCAGTGGTCTGGACTGCCCGACCTTCATCCACTTCGCGCGTCTTTCAGGGCTGGTGCCGACCGTCGGCATCGTGTCGGGCCGCTGCTTCGCAGGCAACGCCGCACTGCTGGGCTGTGCCGACGTGATCATCGCCACGCGCGACGCGACCATCGGCATGGGCGGCCCCGCCATGATCGAAGGCGGCGGTCTTGGCGTCTACGCGCCTGAGGAGGTCGGGCCCGTCAACGTGCAGGCGCCGAATGGCGTGATCGACGTGCTCGTCGAAAACGAGACCGAAGCCGTGGACGCCGCGCGCCGCTACCTGAGCTATTTCCAGGGGCCGCTCGCCGACTGGGAAGCCGGCGACGTGCGCCACCTGCGCCACGTGATTCCCGAAAACCGCATGCGCAGCTATGACATGCGCGCCGTAATCGATGCATTGGCCGATACGGATTCGGTTCTGGAACTGCGTCAAGCCTTTGGTGTGGGCATCATCACCGCGCTGATCCGCATCGAGGGCCGCGCCTTCGGCTGCATTGCCAACAACCCGCGCCATCTGGGCGGCGCCATCGATTCTGCAGCGGCAGACAAGGCATCGCGCTTCATGCAGCTGTGCAACGCATTCGACCTGCCCATCGTCTCGCTGTGCGACACACCGGGTTTCATGGTCGGGCCGGAGGCGGAGAAGACCGCCACGGTCCGCCACGTCAGCCGCATGTTCGTGACAGCCGGCAACTTGCGCGTGCCTTTCTTCACCATCGTGCTGCGCAAAGGCTACGGCCTTGGGGCGATGGCCATGGCAGCAGGCGGTTTTCACGCGCCGCTGTTCACCGCGTCGTGGCCGAGCGGTGAGTTTGGCGGCATGGGCATCGAAGGCGCCATCCGCCTGGGTTACCGCAAGGAACTGGAAGCGGTGGAAGACCCGGCAGAACGCGAGGCCCTGTTCCGCAAGATGGTCGACGCCGCCTACGAGGAAGGCCGCGCGCTCAACATCGCCAGCTATCTGGAGATCGACGCGGTGATCGACCCGGCCGATACGCGCCGCTGGCTGCTGCGCGGGTTGCAATCGGCGCCGCCCGCCCCGCCAAGGCACACACGCGACCCGGCCACGCGCCGCTTCATCGACACTTGGTAGCCGAGAACCCACACAAGGAGGAGACATGCCCGCAGAGATCCGCTTTGCCCGTCCGTTGTCCGCATCGGCTTGTGCGGCAGCGTTGCTGTTCGCACCGCTGGCCCATGCCGCAGACCCGGCACCGATCAAGGTGGCGTTCATCGATCAGCTGAGCGGGCCGCTCTCGAATGTGGGCGAGCAGTTTCTGGCAAATCTGAAACTCGGCATTGACGATGCCAACGCGCAGCCGCAGGGCGTGCTGAACGGCGCGCGCTACGAACTGTCGACGTACGACAACAAGCTCTCGGCGCAAGACAGTCTGTCGGCGCTGCAGAGCGCCATCGATGCCGGAGCGAAGATCGTCTTTACTGGCGGGTCGGGCTCGTCCGTGGTGGCGGCCATGGTGGACGCTGCCACCAAGCACAACGAGCGCAATCCGAACAGCCGCGTGCTGATCATCAACTACGCATCGATCGATCCCGACCTGACCGGCGCGCATTGCAGCTTCTGGCATTTCGCCACCGAGGCCAACACAGCGATGAAGATGCGCGCGCTCGCCAACTTCGTAAAAACGCAGCCCGATATCCGCACGGTCTACTCGCTGAACCAGGACTACGCGCACGGCCGGCTGTGGGCCTCGTTGGGCAAGCAGATGCTCTCGGCCGCGCGACCCGACGTGCAATTCACCGGAGAGACGCTACACCCGATCGGCAAGGTGAAAGACTTCGCGCCTTACGTCTCGAAGGCCAAGGCGACGGGCGCGGACACGCTCCTCACCGGCAACTGGGGGCAAGACCTGAACCTGCTCGTCAGGGCCGCCGGCGACATGAGCTACGACGTGCGTTATCTGAACCACAGCGGCGCAGGCGCCCCGGGCACCGTACTGGGAGTGTCGCAGGCCAAGATTGGCAAGGTGACCTGGGTGTCGGAATGGACGCCAGGCAACGGCAACGCGCAACTGATGCAGATGGATGCGCGCGTGCGGCAGACGCCCGCCGGCGAGCACTTCGCGCCGCGCACCGTGTTGTCTGTCGAACTCGTGACGGACGCCATCCGCAAAGCCGATTCCACCGATCCGCTGAAGATTGCGCTGGCGCTGGAAGGCATGCAGAAGCAGAGCTTCCTCGGCAACGTCACGATGCGCAAGATCGACCACCAGTTGCTGCTCCCGCAGGTCGTATCGACGATCGCACCGGTGGACGGAAAGACCGTGAAGGTCGGCTACGACGGCACCCAGTGGGGCCACAAGACGGAGAGCACAACCGCAGCCAAAGACCTGGACCTGCCGACCGCTTGCAAGATGAAGCGGCCGGCGGGCGCTTAAACGATCAGGCCGACAATCAATCAGCGCGGTCCGTGCGCAGCGGGCCGTATTCGATCGGCACCCAAGCGAAGGCGTTGCCGTCGCGGCGCACGTGGCCCAGGCCCGGGAACGGCAGATGTGCGCCGGCCACCCAGAGCTTGTCCCGCGCCGCTTCCGCTAACAGCTTACGGCGCGTGGCGACAGCAGCCTTCTTGTCGACGTCATATTCGAACGCGACCTCGGGGTGCTGGAACTGCACCGCATGGCTGTGCACGATATCGCCCCAGACGAGCAGGCTGCGTCCCTTCGAGGCAAACAGATAGCCGCTATGCCCCGGCGTATGCCCGTTGGCGACGACCGAGCGCACGCCCTGCACGACCTCGTCGCCCGGCTTGAACTGTTTGAGCTTGCCCGCTGCCGCATACGGCGCCACAGAGTCGCGCGCCATCTTGAAGAACGGCTGCATGTCGCTTGGCTTGGAAGCGGCGATCGTTTCGCTCAACCAGAAATCGGCTTCTGGTGCGGCCACATACACCTGCGCATTCGCAAAGGCCGGTTGGCCTTGCGGCGTCAACAGGCCGCATGCATGGTCCGGATGCAGGTGCGTCAGCAGCACTGCGTCGATCTGCTCGGGCTGGTAGCCGGACGCGCGAACGTTGCCGGCCAGGCCGCCCATCGTCGGGCCAAAGCACGTACCAGAACCCGTATCGACGAGGATGCGTTTATCACCCGTGTCGATCAGGAAACCGTTCACCGCCGTCTGCATGCCCGGCGTGTTCGATACAAACATCCGCGCCAGCAGGCTCTGCACCGATTGCGCGTTCAGGCCAAGCAGGGTCTTAGCAGGCAGATCGGTGTAGCCGTCGTAGAGCGCGGTCACAACGTCGTCGCCCAGCGCCATGCGGTAATAGCCGGGCACCTGGGTGCGTTGCTGCGTAGCGGCGGCGGTGACAGCAGGGCCGGCGGCGCCTGTTGCGGGTTGGGCGTGGGCGAATCCGATGGACGCCGCCATCGCGGTAGCCACGGCGGCAGAGGTGAGCAAACGCATGTCTTGGCTCCTGGAAAAGACCGCTGCCCCGGTGCAGCGGCGAAAGCCGGATCATGCCACCGCCCAGCACATTGCGTTGCCGCCATTGGCGACAGGGGTATTGCCCAGGGAGAAACATGCCCCGCAGAAAAGAACAAGGCCCGACATGCCGGGCCCATGCTTCAGACCAATCGACGGCGGCTGCGCAACCGCCCGTCAACCAGGTACGTGCTGACTGCACGTGAAACTTCGGCGTCGATACCACCGTGCCGCTGCACCGTGCAGTCCGGCGTGAGCAATGCGTTGGTGAACGTGAGCGACGAGTTCGGATCGTTCCAGGCGGTCACGACCTTGCTGGGGCCGCAGCTGCCCAGCAGGAACACGCTGACGGCTGCGTTGTTGATCGACAGCTGGTGGTGCTGTCGGCCTGGCCAGTCCACGGGGTCGCGCCCGAGATGAGGCCGCACGTCCCGCCGCCGGTAAACGATGTGGACGTGATGTTGACGATGCCCGAAGGCGTGATCGTGCCGGTGAAGGTCGCTGTGCAATTGGCGCTGATGGAGCCTTTGGACAGCGTGGTCGCCCCGGTGACCGAGAATGGCTCGCCATTCGGGTTCATCGGTTGACCATCGACACGCGAAACGGTGACGGCAAGTGCGGGTGTGGCTGCTACGGTGGCAAGTGCGAGTGCAACTGCAAGAGATACGACTTTACGTGTGCTCATTTATTGCCTCACTAGAACTGACGGTAGAAACCGCCTTAAGAATGCGGCGCAAACCGGTTCCCGCTCGATTCACGCCGGGCCGATTAGCCAGGCGCAGACAGCCGACACCCGGCTAAAACTTGTACGACACCCCAACGAACGTGATGATCGGATTGGCCTTGAGCGTGGTCTTGGTGGTGGCCAGCGTGGTGCCGTCCGACGCCTTGATGACGGTCGCCGCTTCGGTCTTGAGCGGCAAGTACGACACCGTTGCCGTCAAGGCCCATTGCTTGTTGATCGCGTAGCTCGCACCGAGGTTGAAGATCGGCGCCCACGACGACGACGATTTCCCCTCGACATACGTCGGCCCCGGCTTGCCCGCCCCCGCTGCCAGCACGCTGCCCAGTTCGCGATTCACCGCAGCCGCAAAGTACGGATTCAGCTCGATGTTGGTGAAGAAGCTGTAGACCACACCCACGCCCACGAACGGACGGAACGTCGACTGCGCGTGCCCGAAGTACCACTGCAGAATGACCCCGGGGCTCCATTGGCGCGCCTTGCGCACGGCCGGCTGGTTGGACGGGTCGTCCAGATCGACGTGGCCGAGCGCCCCTGCGGGCCCGGGTGCGCGGATCACGCCATGCCCGGTCAGCTTGAATTCGGGCGGCACGCCGGCAATCGTGGTCAGCGCAATGTTGTCGGTAAAGAAGTGCGTGAGCGTCAGGCCCAGCGTGTTGGCGTTGCTTACGCGCAGCCCGCTGTTGGGCGACGTGAAGCTGCCGGGCAAGCGCAGCGGATCATTGATCGGCGCATTGATCACGCTGGTGGTCAGGTTGTTGCTCGAGTCCTGCGGCATGATGTGGAACCAGCCCACCGTCGCCACGTTGTCACCGGCCTGCTGCGCCATGGCGCCTGCGGATGCGCAGGCCGCCATCAATGCGACAGTCAGTTGTTTCATGATGCTTCCTCCTGTTGTTCTGAGCGGAGCGCGGTTCTCTGTGCCGCGCCCCGTGGCGTGTGTTTCCGGAAACGTCACTGCACGAAGGCGCCCACGGTGAAGTACGGGTTCTTCGTATCGCTCATGTCCAGGAAGCCGAAGGTCTTGCCGGTGAAGATCAGCTTGCCCGTCGGGGCCGAGCCGGCCGGCGCGCTGGTCTGCGTGGTCCGGATCACGCCCGGGACGGTCTGCGTGAAATCCAGGTTCAGCGGTCGCGCCAGCGCTGCCTGCGACGCGTTGAACGGATCGAGCATCGTGGCCTGCGCGCCCACCAGCGCCGTGGCACGGTAGTTGAACGTGCTGTCCACACCGGTGTATTCGCCGTCTTGCGAGCCCTGCGCGATGTTGCCGACCGGTGCCATGATCGAAATGCCGGACTCGTCGTCTGCCACCGGCGGGCCGGCCGTCAAGTCGGAATTGGCCGCACCGACGCGAATGAAGATCGGCACGAGCTGGCCATACAGCTTGCCCACGATCATCACGCCCTTGCCCGCCTTGGCCGGATCGAGCGACGACACGGTTGCCGGCACCTGCGGCTGATAGTTCAGCGTGGTGAAGGCCGGCGCGTCGCCGCGCAGCGTCAGCTTCTGGTTGACCGTCGCGCTTGACGTCAGGCAGGCTCCGCCGTTCTTCACGCCCAGGTTGTCGCACTCGGTGTAGGTGCCGTCCGCGTTGATGGTGAAACGCGCATCGACCGCCTGCTGCGAGAAGTTCTGCGACGGCACCTGGTGGTAGCCGAGCTGGTTGTAGTTGCCGGCAATCTTGGTCAGATCGGTCTCGGTGTTCGAGAAGCTGATGAACGGGTAATACGGGAACGTGGTCTGCGCAATCTTGCCCACGCCGACAATGCCGTCGAACTGGATCGTCGCCCCCGGAATCGTGCCGCCCAGCACGCCTAGCCCCAGGAAGAACCGCGCCGGACGGCTCGGATCAAGGCTCGCGTTGTTCAGGCGGAACGCGCACTGGTTCAGCTTCTCGGTCGGCAGCGCCGTCTCTTGCGTGAGCGTGCCGGTCTGCACGTTGTTGGGCGCCGTATCGCGCGTGGGCGCCACAGTGCCAGTCTTGACCGGAATCGGCGAGGCCAGATACGTGATCTGGTACGTCATCTTCGTCGTATCGAGCTGAACCTTCACGAGTTCACCTGAGCCCGACCCGCCGGTGAACACGGTGTTGTAGTCGATGGCCTGCGGACACAGGCGCTGGATCACCGGGGGCGGCGGATCATCGCCGCCTCCTCCGCACGCTGTCACCATCGGTGCGCACGCGAGCACGACCAACCATTTACGCCATTGCATTTGCGTCTCCTCCATGTTGTTGTTCAGAGGTGGCGGCGCACACATTGCGCATGCCGCCACCGGATGTGCTTGCATTGATGCGCGCCTCACTGGACAAATGCGCCGACCGTGAAGAACGGGTTGTACTTGTTGTTGTTCATGAGCATCGCGTACACGTTGCCCACCTTGACGGCCACGCCGGTGTCGCCGGCCTTGAACAACGCGACGTTGCCGCTGGCGCCTTGCGCGTTGAAGTCGTTCTGCGCGGTCACGATCAGCTTGCCCGGCGCGCTTTGCGTGTAGTCGAGCCCGAACTGCGCTGTCACACGCGATGTGAGCGGGTTGATGAAGGCCGCGGTGCCGTTCTGGAACAACGTGGATGTGTAGTTGGCGGCGAGTGTCGACACGGCCGTCCCGTCGCTGCAGTTGCCGGCATTGGCGTGGAAGAAGCCCCCACTAAAGGAGCCGGACAGTTCCGGGTGATCAACCGTAGCGTTCAAGCCGTTGCCGCTGGCGGGCGCACCACTCGGGCCATTGTTGGTGACCACGCCGCAAGCCGAGCCGCTGGTCGCCCCAACGAAACCGCCCTTGAGCGCATTGGCCGGGATCGCCGTTGCTGGCGAGAGGATCGAGATGCCGATCTGGTCATCCGCCACCGAAGCCAGCAGGTTTGTCGGATCGCTGTGCGAATAGCCAACACGGATCACCACCGGCACGACCTGTCCGTTGAGCTTGCCGGCAATCAGAATGCCCTTGGCCTGGCTCGGCGCCAGCAGCACCAGCGGTGAGACCTGGCCGACATACGGATACGGCACGTTGCTGCTGGTCGGGTTGCTGACAAACACGTTGTCCTGCGAGCCATCGGTGTTCTGACGCAGCGTCCAGGGCGTGCCCGTCGTGTGGCAGGAATAGTCGATCCCTTCGGCCGTACACGAGCCGTCCGCTTTTAACGTTTGCGTCCAGTTGACGGCATCGGGCTGCCAGCCTTGCGGCGCCGAGGTTTGGTTGCCCGAACCCGTGGGCGTGACATGCACGCCGACCTGGTTGTAGCGCCCCGCGACCTGCGAGAAATCCGTCACCGTCTCGGAGAAGCCCAGGAACGGATAGAAATCGAACGTTCGCGACGGCACTGCGCCAATCACGACGCCCGGAATCGGCTGGATGCCTGCGAACTGGATGGTCGCCCCCGGGATGCCGCCCCCCACGATGCCCTGACCGACAAACAGCATCGGCGGATCCTGCGGATTGACGGTGATCGCGTAGCTGTTGTCCGCCGTCTTGCCCGACTGCAGCACGAAAGCGCAGCGGTTCTGCTCGCGGGTCGGTAAGTTGGCCGGATGCACGAACGTACCGTCGATGATCAATCCCTTGCGCGTCGTATTGACCTGGCCCGCCGAGGTCGGCACCGACGACTCGAGGAACTGCATCTGGTACGTGTTCTTGCTCGTGTCGAACTTGACCTTGATGTACTCGCCGCTACCCGAGCCGCCGGTGTACGTAGTCGTGTAGTCCAGCGCCGCCGGGCACAGACTGGTTGGCGTGCTGGGCGTGGTGTTCGCTCCGCTAGGCGGACAAGAACTCCCCGAACACTGCGCAACATCCGACGAGCCGGGGTCGTCTGCCCCGCCGCACCCGCCAATGAACGGCATTGCAACTATGCAACTGGTTGCCATGACAACAAAAAGATGACGTCGACTACCCATGGTTGTCTCCTCATGTTTTGGAACTTGTTGTGTTGTGGGCCGGCGAATGTGTGCAACGGCCGGTCAATACCCCCGCCTGTCGGCAAACGACAGCCGACAGCGCACGACCTGCCCCGTCGGCAGATCGACTTGCAAACATCAAAAACGACGGGCGTGCTTGGGCCGCGCTACCGCTAATCGGCCGGTATCACGCTGATCGGCTGGGCGCCGATCCCAAGAAAAATCGTGGTAATGCTGCTAGCGCGGATGAGCTTCACCACCGCTGCTGCAGTGATGACGATGGCGATGACGCGCGTGGGCACGCGCAGAAGCGAAATGCTGGAAGGGCCCGTTTTGAATGCGTAACATCCTGTGTCTCCGAAGGGTACGCTACTGGCTATTTACTTATCGTTATGGCCGAAACTATGGTCCGCCCGGAGTATGAAGTAAATAGAGATTTCATTCAAAACAGCGGCGGCAATCCCCCGCACAAGCAGGCGCGGCGCGGTTTCGCGGATTTTCAAACGAGGAAATGAAACCGTTTCGTTTGAAGCGTTTTAAACTCCCCCTCCGGTTGGGGGGAATGCCCGCGCAATGCGGCTTATTTAATTATGTCGAAATGAATATATTTCGCCGAGAGCAACTGCGGTAGCAAAATACGATCCCGAAACAATAACGCGCGTAAGAAAAAGAAAAAGAAAAAGCCGCCACATGAAATGGCACACAAACGCGGATGAAAGGGAAGAAAAGGCGGCAGGGGAAAGAATGGTGGGCCGGGTGGGATTCGAACCCACGGTGTCCTTTCGGAGGCGGATTATGAGTCCGCTGCCTGCAACCAGCACGGCGTCCGGCCCTGTAAAACGAGAAAAAAAGAGACCCGGCGCTTAGGCCGGGCCCGATGCAGGATTTTACCTGAAAGTGGGCGCGAGCCCACTCGGAAAATCGCCTGCTTCGCTACAGGATCAGCTTCCCTCGAGGAAGCTCTTCAGCTTGTCAGAGCGGCTCGGATGGCGCAGCTTGCGCAGTGCCTTCGCTTCGATCTGACGGATACGCTCGCGGGTCACGTCGAACTGCTTGCCGACTTCTTCCAGCGTGTGGTCGGTGCTCATCTCGATACCAAAACGCATGCGCAGCACCTTGGCTTCGCGCGGCGTCAGCGAATCGAGCACGTCCTTCACCACGCCGCGCATGGAGCCATGCAGCGCCGCTTCGGCCGGGGCCAGCGTGTTCGTGTCCTCGATGAAATCGCCCAGATGGGAGTCGTCGTCGTCACCGATCGGCGTTTCCATGGAGATCGGCTCCTTCGCGATCTTCATGATCTTGCGGATCTTGTCTTCCGGCATCTCCATCTTCTCGGCCAGCGTTGCCGGATCCGGCTCGTTGCCGGTTTCCTGCAGGATCTGACGCGAGATGCGGTTCATCTTGTTGATCGTCTCGATCATGTGCACCGGAATACGGATGGTGCGCGCCTGATCGGCGATCGAACGCGTAATGGCCTGACGGATCCACCACGTGGCGTACGTCGAGAACTTGTAGCCGCGACGGTATTCGAACTTGTCCACCGCCTTCATCAGGCCGATGTTGCCTTCCTGGATCAGGTCGAGGAACTGCAGACCGCGGTTCGTGTACTTCTTGGCGATCGAGATCACCAGACGCAGGTTGGCCTCGGTCATCTCGCGCTTGGCCTCACGGGCGCGGCGCTCGCCTTCCGACATCTTGCGGTTGACGTCCTTCAGCTCGGTCAGCGGCAGCACCACGCGTGCCTGCAGGTCGATCAGCTTTTGCTGCAGTTCGTGCACGGCCGGCACGTTGCGCTCGACGATGGTGCTGTACGGCTTGCCGTCGGCCACCACGGTCTCGATCCACTTCAGGTTGGTCTCGTTGCCCGGGAAGCGCGCAACGAAGTCGCTGCGCGGCATGCCGCACTTGTCCACCACGATGTTCAGGATGGCGCGTTCGAGCTTGCGCACTTCGTCCACCTGGCCGCGCAGCGTGTCGCACAGGCGCTCGACGTTGCGTGCCGTGAAGCGGATCGTCATCAGTTCGGCCTGGATGGCTTCCTGCGCCTTCACGTAAGGCTTGGACTTGTAGCCTTCCTTCTCGAACGCACGGCGCATCTTGTCGAACTGCTCGCCGATCACACCAAACTTGAGCAGCGCAGCCTGCTTGAGCTCTTCGAGTTGACGGGCCGAAGCTGCGGCAGCGCCGGCACCTTCATCGTCCTCGTCTTCCTCTTCGTCGCCCTCTTCTTCGGCTTCCTCTTCCTCGAATTCCTCTTCTTCCTCAGCAGCAGCGGCTGCATCGGCTTCAGCGTTCGGATCGATCAAGCCATCGATGTACTCGTCGATCTTGGCTTCGTCGTTGGCAACGCGCTCGCCCATGGCGAGGATTTCGGAGATGGTGACCGGGCAGGCCGAGATGGCCATGACCATGTCCTTCAGGCCGGCTTCGATGCGCTTGGCGATCACGATTTCGCCTTCGCGCGTCAGCAGCTCGACCGTGCCCATTTCGCGCATGTACATGCGCACCGGGTCGGTCGTGCGGCCGAATTCGGAGTCAACCGTCGACAGCGCGGCTTCAGCTTCTTCTTCAGCTTCCTCTTCCGTGGTCACGGAAGGTGCGTTGTCGTTCAGGAGCAGCGTTTCGGCGTCCGGCGCCTGCTCGTACACGGCAACGCCGATGTCGTTGAGCGTGGCAACCAACGTTTCCAGCGACTCCACATCGACCATGTCGTCGGGGAGGTGGTCGTTGATTTCGGCGTAGGTCAGGTAGCCGCGCGATTTGCCCAGCTTGATCAGCGCCTTGAGCTTCTGGCGGCGGGCCTCAAGCTCTTCTTCCGAACCGCCTTGCTGCGAGGCAGCGAATTCCTTGAGCAGGGCTTTTTCCTTGGCCTTGCGGTCACGGGCCTTCAGCTTTTCGGTTTTCGGTGCCGGAGCGGCGGGGGTGTCAAATTCTTCAGTCACGTCCGTGCTGCTGTCGTCTGCCTGCGTCTCTGCCTTGGGCTTGCGGCCGCGCTTCTTGGGCTCGGCTGCTGCCTCGGCGCGGGGCGCGGGAGGAGTTGTGGGGGTGGCCTCTGCCTGGGCGGTGCGCTTGGTGTCTTCCGCGGCCGCCTTGGCTGGCTTGGCTGCGGTGTTGGTACGAGCGGTACCCGTCTTGGTTGCGCTTGCGCTGGCAGGGGTCTGCTTGCTCTCGACTTCGGTAACTTTCGATTTCGCCACGGTGGTTGTCTTGCCCTTGAGTGCGACGGAAGCGGCTGTGCCGCCAGGTCTGGCGCTCGTGCTCATCGACGTCGAGACCTTGCCTGAGGTTGAAGATTGGATCGCGCCCTTTGTGCGCGCTGTCGGTTTGACAGTCTTGGCGGCGACGGCGATATCGGCGGTCTGGCGCGGCTGGGTTTTCCCCGTCTTTGCCGGCACAGTGGCCTTCACCCCTGTCGATCCTGCCTGCCCCATATGGATCCGACCATTTGCGACTTTCGCCGTTCCCGCTGGTGGCTTTCCTCCTCCCGAGCCGCGCGCCGATGAGGATCGCTTGGCAGAAACAGAAGCAGGACTGGCCTTGGAACCGGCCTTCGCGGAGGTCTTCACCTTCACCATGGGCACGCTCACTCCCCCAAAAATGGGAAAAAGGACTTGCAATCCAAACCGGCTATTCTAGCACGCCAGACCAAGCCGGTCTAAACGAAAGTCGGGTTTTCGCCTGAAAAATCAAGGGGCTACCCGCAATTGCCCGCCCCGCTTGGAGCTTGCCTCTGCGGCGCATGCGCTACACGAGCTGTCGGCGGCGGCTGATTTCGCCCACCAGCCAGCGCATGCGCTCCTTGTCGTCGTCGCCGGCATGGCCGGCTTCCATCTTGCGCTGCAACATCTCCAGCTCGCGCTTGAGCGGCTCGGCGAGCATCTTTTGTACGGCAGTATCGAATTCGGACATGGCCGGCTCCAGTTCGATGTCGTCCTGGAGCACAGCCGTGCGCAGCCCGGCAAAGGCCTCGGCATAGGGCGTCTGCCCCAAGCGCTCAACAAAGGCGCCGAAGTGCACTTCCGGACCCACAGCATCGCATTCGCCCAGCAGCGCCGCCAATACCTCACCTTGGGGCAATTGCGGCGCTGTCAACTGGGCGCGGGCATCGGCGTCGAGCCGAGCGGCCAGCGCGGGATAGCGCATCAGCAGGCGCAACACCTTCTGCTCAAGCGCCGTAGGTGCGGTGCGCGCCACGCGGGGCCGCTTTTGCGTCATGCGGCCCGCTTGGGCCGGGTCGCTGCGAAGGCCACATAGCGCTTCGATGTCGGCAGGCGTGGTGCCTGTCATGTCGGCCAGGCCGCGCACAATCTGCAGGCGCAGGCCGCCGGCGGGCATGGCGCTCAGCAGCGGCTTGGCCTCGTATTGGGCGCGGGCACGGCCCTCGGGTTGACGCAGGTCGAGATCTTCGGTCACCGCCTGGAGCAGGAAGCGCGACAGCGGCATCGCGTTGTGCACTTCACGGGCGAAGGCCTCGGTGCCCTCTTCGCGCACGAAGCTGTCCGGATCGTGCTCGGCGGGCAGGAAGAGGAACTTGATGGTCTTGTTGTCGGTGGCGTGCGGCAGGCAGGCTTCGAGCGCACGACGTGCGGCGCGGCGCCCGGCGCTATCTCCATCAAACGAGAAGATGACAGTGTCGACCTGCCGCAGCAGCTTCTGCACGTGAGTCGGCGTGCACGCCGTGCCCAGCGTGGCCACCGCATTGGCAAACCCCAGCTGCGCCAGCGCGACGACGTCCATATAGCCTTCCACGACCAGCACATAGTCGAACTCGCGGATGGCGTTGCGTGCCTCGAACAGCCCGTACAGCTCGGTGCCCTTGCTGAACAGCGGCGTTTCGGGGGAGTTGAGATATTTCGGCTCGCCTTGCCCCAGCACCCGGCCGCCAAAGCCGATCACCACGCCTTTGGTATTGCGGATGGGGAACATGATGCGATCGCGGAAGCGGTCGTAGCGGCGGTGCGAGCCATCGGCGCCGGTCTTCTCGCTTTCAATGACGAGGCCGGCTTCGATGAGCGGTGCGGCAGTGGCGTCTTCGCGGTATGGGCCGAACACGGCTTCGAGCGATTGCCAATCGTCCGGCGCATAGCCGAGGCCGAAGTGTGCGGCGATCTCGCCCGTCAGGCCGCGGCCTTTGAGGTATTGGATGGCATTGGGGGCGCTGCGCAATTGCTTGCGGTAGTGGTCGCAGGCACGGGCCATGACGTCGCCGAGTGCGACGGTCTTGGCTTGCTGCTCCGCACGCGCGGCGGGCGGCAGGCCACCGCGCTCTTCGGGCACCACCATGCCCACGGACTGCGCAAGATCCTTGATGGCCTCGACGTACGATTGCCCGGAAAACTCCATCAGGAAGCCGATGGCCGACCCATGCGCGCCGCAGCCGAAGCAGTGATAGAACTGCTTGGTGGGCGACACCGAGAACGACGGCGACTTCTCGTTATGGAAGGGGCACAGCCCCATGAAATTGGCGCCGCCCTTCTTCAACTGCACGTAACGGCCCACCACGTCGACGATATCGACGCGGTTGAGCAGATCGTCAATGAACGGCTGCGGGATCACGCGGGGTGCGCCCCTTGGATGCTGCGAGGGTGGAGGGGATTCAGGCGCCCGCCAGGGCGGCCTTCACGCGTGCCGAGACTTGCGTCATGTCGGCGCGGCCGGCCAGGGCGGGCTTGAGGATGCCCATCACCTTGCCCATGTCTTGCGGGCCAGCTGCGCCGGCCTTGGCCACGGCGTCACGCACCGCAGCGTCGACTTCGGCTTCCGACAGTTGCGCGGGCATATAGACCTGCAGCACGGCCACCTCTGCCGCTTCCTTGGCGACGAGATCGTCACGGCCGGCTTGCTCGAATGCGGTGATGGAATCCTTGCGCTGCTTGAGCATCTTGTCGATCACGGCCAGCACGGCAGCGTCATCCAGTTCAATGCGTTCGTCCACCTCGCGCTGCTTGATGGCAGCCTGCAACAGACGGATCGTGCCCAGACGATCCGTTTCCTTGGCGCGCATGGCGGCCTTCATGTCTTCCGTGATCTGTGCCTTGAGGGACAACTGCGACATTCCGAACTCCGATAAACGGCAAAACCCGCTTGGACGGTGGGCCCAGCGGGTTGCAAACTTTGAAAAATGGATCACTGATCGTAGCACAGAACCCGAACAGTTCCAGGACAGATCCGTGGGGGATCAACGGGCCGAGGCAGCCTCTCCTGCCGCGACGGCCGAAGCCCACGCCCACTGGAAGTTGTAGCCGCCGAGCCAGCCTGTCACGTCGACCACCTCGCCGATGAAGTACAGGCCGGGTGCCGATTGGGCCTCCATGGTGGCGGATGACAGCGCGCGCGTATCGACCCCGCCGCGCGTCACCTCGGCTTTCCGATACCCTTCGCTGCCGGACGGGGTCAATTCCCAGCGGTTGAGTGCGGCGCCAAGTGTGCGCAGCACCTTGTCGGGCAGCTCGGCAATCGGCGCCTGCGGGTTGGCGCCGTGCGTGGCGCACCATGCCTGCGCGACGCGTTCCGGCAGGCGCTGCGCCAGGAACGTACCGAGTTGCTTGCGTGAGCCGGTTTTCTCATCGCACAGCCACTGCCCGGCGTCGGTGTCCGGCAGCAGATCGATAAGAAGCGGCTGGCCGGCATGCCAAAAACTGGAGATTTGCAGCACGGCCGGCCCCGACAGCCCGCGATGGGTCAGCAGCAAGTCTTCGCGGAACATCGTCGCGCTCCCTTTGCGACCGCCCTTGCCGGGAGGCTGCGCAACGGTCACGTCCACTTCCATCGACACGCCCGACAACGCCGAGAACGGCGCCCAATGCTCGGCGTTGAAGGTGAGCGGCACCAATGCCGGGTGCGTCTCAACGATCTTCAAACCGAATTGGCGCGCAATGCGATACCCGAAATCGGTCGCGCCGATCTTGGGGATGGACAGGCCGCCCGTGGCGATCACCACCTTGTTGGCGACGATCTCGCCCGCACTGGTCGACAGGCGATAGGCCTCGCCGTCCTTGCCGACTTCAGCGATCGCGCAGCCGGTGCGCCAGATGACGTTGCCCCGCTCGCATTCTGTTTCGAGCATGCGGATGATGTCTTCCGCACTGTCGTCGCAGAAAAGCTGGCCCTTGTGCTTCTCGTGATACGGAATGCGGTAGCTGGAGACAAGGCTGATGAAGTCCTGCGCCGTATACCGCGCCAGCGCCGAACGGCTGAAGTGCGGGTTGTTCGACAGGTAGTTGGCGGGGCCCGCGTTGACGTTGGTGAAGTTGCAGCGGCCGCCGCCGGAGATGCGGATTTTCTCGGCCAGCTTCGTCGCGTGGTCGATCAGCACCACACGTGCGCCGCGCTGCCCGGCCACGGCCGCGCACATCATCCCGGCCGCGCCTGCGCCGATCACCGCTACATCGCACCGCATCATGATCGCTGCGCCGCCCTATTCTTGAAGAAACCGCGCATTTTAACTTGTGCTATCTTCAGCAGCCTTCCCATTGCATTCCTCACGCCCCGCCTGCCATGCTGGTCCTCGGCATCGAATCCTCCTGTGACGAAACCGGCGTCGCCCTGTACGACACCCACTCCGGCCTGCGCGCGCATGCGCTGTATTCGCAGATCGCGATGCACCGCGAATACGGCGGTGTGGTGCCCGAGCTGGCCTCGCGCGATCACATCCGCCGCGTGATTCCGCTGCTCGAAGAGGTGCTCGGCAAGGCGGGCGCCACACGCGCGGACATCGACGCCATTGCCTATACGAAGGGCCCCGGGCTGGCAGGCGCACTGCTGGTGGGCGCTTCGGTGGCGAACGCGCTGGCATTTGCACTGGGCAAACCGCTGGTAGCCGTGCACCACCTCGAGGGGCACCTGCTCTCGCCGTTGCTGGAGGCCGACCGGCCGGAGTTTCCGTTCCTGGCGCTGCTCGTCTCGGGCGGGCATACGCAGTTGATGCGCGTCGATGCCGTCGGCCAGTACACGCTGCTCGGCGAGACGCTCGACGACGCCGCCGGCGAAGCCTTCGACAAGACCGCCAAGCTGCTCGGCCTCG
>JGI12087J14258_100089_pt1 | contig 19822 bp, 20 predicted proteins | sample Napbiom13C3doseB_FD_14258 | JGI IMG/M metagenome (IMG submission 14258) | reverse complement strand
AGCACGGTATCACCCGCCTTCAGGCGCGCGTCGACCACCAGCGCCCGCCATGCGGTCAGCCCCGCCGTCGTCAGCGTCGCCGCCTCGGCATGGCTGTAGCCGCGTGGGGCATGCGTGAACCAATGCGCCGGGCGAACGACGTATTCGCGCGCATAGCCGTCAACGCCGTCGCCGGGTACGGTCGCAAAATCGGAAAGTGTCGGGCCGCCATCCAGCCACGTCGGGAAGAACGTCGACACGACCGAATCCCCCACGGCAAACTCGTCGACCCCCTCGCCGATCGCCTCCACCACCCCGGCGCCGTCGGACATCGGGATGCGGCCGTCGGCGCTGGGCATGCGTCCGGTCACCACACCCAGATCATGAAAGTTGAGCGAGCTGGCATGCACACGCACGCGGATTTCTCCGGCGCCCGGCTGGCCGGGGTCGGGCAGATCGACGAGATGAAGTTTGTCGAGGCCAGCAGGCTGGCGCAGGGTAATGGCTTTCATGAGGACGACATCCTTGATGGAAAGGTTGCGAAAAGGCAGCGCCGCGCAACTTGCAGCGATACCGCATTGCAGGCATTGTCAGGGCCTACCATCTGCATCGTAAGAACGTACAATTTTCACAGGTACTATCAATTTTGTAGGTATAAAACCATGCGTCTGAAACGTCTGGACGGCAAGAGCGGCTGCGCCGTCGAAGTCACACTTTCCGTGATTGGTGGGGTCTGGAAGCCAGTGATCCTGTTCCACCTGTTACCTGGGAAGAAGCGCTTCATGGAGTTGACGCGGCTGATTCCGAATGCCACGCAGCGCATGCTGACGTTGCAATTGCGCGAACTCGAGGCGGACGGTGTCATCGCGCGGCACGTGTATCCGCAGGTGCCGCCCAAGGTCGAATATGCGCTCACCCCGCTTGGCGAGTCGCTCGCGCCGGTGCTCATCAGCCTCCGGGAGTGGGGCGAGTCGTACCGCACAAACGAGATGTCCCGCGAGCCCGCCGCACCCCCGCAATGCGCGCGCGCCGAGGCGATGGCGACTTGAAGTCACACGAGGGCTTCCCAAAAGAGCCCGACGCGCTGGCGCAACTTACACCCTCGCCCGTCGTCGAGCTGAACCGCGCCGTGGCAGTGGCCATGGCATATGGCCCGCAAGCGGGGCTCGACATCGTCGATACGCTGCTGGCCGAACCGGCGCTGCGCAGGTATCACCTGTTGCCCAGCGTGCGCGCCGATTTTCATGCACGCCTCACGCGCATGGACGAGGCACGCGTCGAGTACGAGCGTGCTGCTGCACTCACGCACAATCGGGAGGAGCGTGCGCTGCTCCTTCAGCGCGCAGCCGGGTGCACTACCCGCAGCTGACGCGGTCGATCATCAGATCACCACTTCGACCTGCACGTCGATCGTGATGCTTTGGAAGCAACGCTCCAGCAAATTGCGCGCTCGAAAGCATCCGGAATTCGTCTTTCGATATGACGATGCGCAATTGCGGAATGGCAACAACACGCCAACATCAAAGACTGAATTCAATTCTCTTTACAGCTCAGAGACTTAGCGTGAAACGCGAGCATTGAAATATAGATGCTCCGATTTCTACGTATGCCACTGCACATGGTGCAACGCAGAATGATTTGCATGCGCAGGACATGGCTCAAGGCCGCCCGCGCTCAGGCATTCATATCGTTCCGTCGATCGCGCAAGCGCAGAGGTACTCACAATGAGTCGCAAGTTCAAGGTCGTGGCCGTTTCGGGGAGCGTGCAGCGCCCCTCGCGCACACTCGTGCTGGTCGAGCAACTGCTGGCCGCCCTCGCCGAGGTGCTTCCCATCGATGTCCACCTGATCACGCTCGAAGAGCTGGCCCCGGCCATTGGTGGCACGTCGTATCGAGACCAGTTGCCGGGCCGGGTGCAGGCGGAACTTGCCGCCATTGAGTCGGCCGATGTGCTCGTTGTCGGGAGCCCCGTGTATCGCGGCTCATACACCGGTCTGTTCAAGCATCTTTTTGACCTCGTCCACCACGAAGCGCTCATCGACGTGCCTGTCCTGTTGGCTGCGACGGGTGGCAGCGACCGTCACGCGCTGGTGATCGATCACCAGCTGCGCCCGCTTTTCAGCTTCTTCCAGGCGCGCACATTGCCGCTGGGCGTATATGCGTCCGAGCAGGATTTCAGCGGCCATGAGATCACCAGTCAGGCACTGCGCGAACGGATCGCCCTGGCCGTTGCGCGCGCATTGCCGCTGTTGAGCGCGTCTTCGGCCGACGATCTTCGCACCGCTCCGGTGGCGCAAGCTGCTTGAAGCACCCGCTTCGTTCGTTCCCATCCCACACAGGACAAAGGACCATCGCGATGAGCCAATCCTCTTCCAGCGCCAATATCAAGTTTGCCTACTGGGTGCCGAACGTCAGCGGCGGCCTGGTCGTCAGCACCATCCCGCAACGCACTGACTGGAGCCTGGAGTACAACCAGAAGCTGGCACAGACGGCCGAGAAAGCCGGCTTTGACTATGCGCTCAGCCAGATCCGCTTTACCGCCGGCTACGGTGCTGAGCATCAGCATGAATCGGTATCGTTCAGCCAGGCGATCCTGCACGCCACCACCAAGCTGAAAGTGCTCGCAGCCATCCTGCCCGGCCCCTGGCATCCGGCGGTGGTGGCCAAACAGCTGGCAACCATCGACCACATCTCCAACGGCCGCATCGCCATCAATGTCGTCAGCGGCTGGTTCAAGGGCGAGTTCCAGGCCCTGGGCGAACCTTGGCTTGAGCACGACGAGCGCTATCGCCGCTCCAACGAATTCATCCGCGTGCTCAAAGGCATCTGGACGCAGGACAAGTTCACGTTCAAGGGCGACTTCTATCGCATCAACGACTACACGCTGAGCCCCAAGCCGCTGCAGAAACCGCACCCCGAGATCTTCCAGGGCGGCAGCTCGCGTGCCGCGCGCGACAACGCGGCCAGCGTGTCGGACTGGTACTTCACCAACGGCAACACGCCCGAAGGGATCAAGGCGCAGATCGACGATATCCAGGCGAAGGCCCGCGAAAACGGCCACACGGTCCGCATTGGCGTGAACGCCTTCATCATCGCGCGCGATACCGAAGAGGAAGCCAGGGCGGTGCTGGACGACATCATCAAGCATGCGCACGTGGAAGCCGTGCATGCCTTTGGCGATGCGGTGAAGCAAGCCGGCAAGGCATCGCCCGAAGGCGAAGGCAACTGGGCGAAATCCACGTTTGAAGATCTCGTCCAATACAACGACGGTTTCCGGACCAACCTGATCGGCACGCCGCAGCAGATTGCGGAGCGCATCGTGCATCTGAAGTCGATCGGCGTGGACCTCATCCTGGCGGGCTTCCTGCATTTCATCGAAGAAGTCGAATACTTCGGACGGAAGGTGCTGCCGCTGGTGCGCGAGCTGGAAGCCCAACGCGCCGCCACAAGCGGTGCCACAAACGCCGACACGCGCGAGGCCGAGGCCGCCACGTCCGCCGCCTGACCGCCTGATCTGATACCCGCGTTCCCCATACGCGCCCGCTCAGTCGAACGGGCGCGGGGGAGTTCTGTTGCCTGTCGCTTTGCGAAGACCGCCATGTCTCACACGTCTGCTGAACTTGCTGTCCCGCCTCCGCCGCTTGCACGCTACGCCGACTCGCGCAGCGCCGATGCACCATCGCCTGCACGCAGCGTTGACGGCGGGGCCGTAGAAGCTGCGGCACCCGTGCTGCGGTTGACCGACATCGACCTGTCGTTCGGCGGCATTCAGGCGCTCAGCGGCATCGACCTCACGGTGGCGCCGGGGGAGATCCGCGCCATCATCGGCCCCAACGGCGCAGGTAAAAGCTCGCTGGTCAACATCATCAGCGGCCTGTACCGGCCGGACCGCGGAAGCATCTGGCTCAATGGGCGCGCCACGCGCAAGGTGTCGCCGGCAAGCTTGGCCGGACTTGGCATTGCCCGCACATTCCAGAACCTGGCGTTGTTCAAGGGCCTGCGCGTGCGCGACAACATTGCACTGGGCCGCGTACAGCACACCCGTTCCGTGTTCGTCGAGCAGTTGATCGGGCTGGGTCGCGCGCGCCGCGAGCTGGCCGACGCGCGCGAGCGTGCCGAACAGGTGATCCACTTCGTCGGCCTGACAGAAGTGCAGGACCAACTTGCGGGCACGCTGCCCTATGGGCTGCAGAAGCGCGTTGAACTGGCGCGTGCCCTCGTCGCGCGGCCACGCCTATTGCTGCTTGATGAGCCGCTCGCCGGTATGACCGTGACGGAGAAGGTCCAGATGGCCGACCTGATCCGCGCCGCGCGCGACCAGTGGGGCACCACCATCGTGCTGATCGAACACGACATCGGTCTCGTGCTGGGCCTGTCCGATCGCGTGGCGGTGCTCGACTACGGCCGCAAGATCGCCGACGGCACGCCGCAGGCAGTCCGCGACGACCCGGCCGTCATCGATGCTTACCTGGGCGTGGCACACGCAACAGCAGACGCGGCGGAGACCCAATGATGGGCGACTTCGACCTGGCGTTCTTTGCCGAGGTGCTGGTGGGCGGCCTGCTGTCTGGCGTGATGTATTCGCTGGTGGCGATTGGCTTTGTGCTCATCTACAAGACCTCGGGCGTGCTCAATTTCGCGCAGGGCGCGCAGCTGCTGTTTGCGGCGCTCACATTTGTCAGCCTGCTCGAGCGCGGCGTGCCGTTCCCGCTCGCGTTGCTGATCACCTTCACGTTGATGGTGCTGCTGGGGCTCGGGATCGAGCGTGTGGTGCTGCGGCCGCTGGTCAACCAGCCGCCCATCACGCTGTTCATGGCGACGCTCGGCCTGTCGTACGTGATTGAGGGCGTGGCGCAGTTGGTGTGGGGCACGCAGGTGCACGCGCTGAACCTCGGCATCTCCGATGCGCCGTTGCAGATCGGCGGGATCCTCGTCTCGAGCTTTGACTTGTTTGCCGCCGCCATTGCAGCCGTCATGGTGACGGCGCTGTCCGTCTTCTTCCGCTACACGCGCATTGGTCTGGCGTTTCGCGCCGTGGCGGACGACACGTACGCAGCGATTGCCGTGGGCTTGCGGCTACCGCGGATCTGGGCAACGGTCTGGGCCGCGGCCGGCGTGATCGCCCTGGTGGCAGGGCTGCTGTGGGGTGCGCGCCTGGGGGTGCAGTTCTCTCTATCGCTGGTGGTGCTCAAGGCGCTGCCGGTGCTGGTGCTGGGCGGCTTCGATTCGATCCTGGGCGCGGTGGTCGGCGGTTTGATCATCGGCGCGCTGGAGAAGCTGGCCGAGGTGTACCTGGGGCCATTCGTCGGTGGCGGCATCGAGAGCTGGATCGCCTACGTGGCCGCGCTGGCCTTCCTGCTGGTCAAACCGGGCGGGCTGTTCGGCCTGCGCCCCGTCGAGAGAGCTTGAGTCATGTCGACTGCATTGGACTCCACTTCCGAGCGCCCTGTGCGCGCCACCATCGCGCGAGCCCACGTGCCCTGGCCCACCTGGGCAACGCCCGCCGTGACGCTGCTGGTGGCCTACTTCGTGGTGCCGCTGGTGGCATCGGACTACTGGCTGGACGCCATCCTCATTCCGTTCCTCGCGCTGTCGCTTGCAGCGGTGGGCCTGAACCTGTTGACCGGCTACGCAGGCCAGTTGTCAGTGGGCTCGGCCGCCTTCATGGCAGTGGGCGCGTTCGCCGCATACAACTTCAACCTGCGCGTTGAGGGCCTGCCGCTGCCGGTGAGCATCGTGCTCGCCGGGCTGGCCGCCACCGCCATCGGCGTGGCGTTCGGGTTGCCGAGCCTGCGGCTGCGCGGCTTCTACCTGGCCGTATCGACCCTCGCCGCACAGTTTTTCGTGCAGTGGGCACTGACCAAGTACGGCTGGTTCAGCAACAACAACGCATCGGGCGTGATCGACGCGCCGCCCATCGTGGTGGCGGGCTTCGCGTTCGATACGCCGGCGCTGCGCTACGTGTTTGCACTCACGGTCGTGACGATCCTCACGGCACTGGTCTGGCGACTCGTGCAAACGCCCACTGGCCACCATTTCATTGCCGTGCGTGACAACGAAATGGCGGCACGCGTCACCGGCGTGCCCGTGCTGCGGACCAAGCTGCTGGCGTTCGCCATCTCATCGTTCGTCATTGGCGTGGCAGGGGTGCTGTGGGGTTTCGTCTATCTGCGCACGGTGGAGCCCGCGGGCTTCAATCTCGATCGATCGTTCCAGATCCTGTTCATCGTCATCATCGGCGGCCTGGCGACCATCCGGGGCGCGTTTCTGGGTGCTGCGCTGGTGGTGGTGTTTCCGCTGCTGCTATCCCGCTTTGGCGCGTTCGTGTTCGGCGGCCGGTTCGACTCCGGCGTGCTGGACCTCAGCCAGCGCATCGTGATCGGTGCGCTCATCGTGGCCTTTCTGATTGCCGAGCCGCAGGGCCTTGCCGCTCTGTGGCAGCGGGTGCTGCGCCGGATAAGCAACGTCGCGCGTGCAGCTTCCAGGCGCTGATTCCGTCCTCTTTCCCTACTCAACCTACGTCGTATCGATACCAGGAGCTTCTGCACCATGTCTCTCCCCCGCACCATCAAGATGGCGCTGCTGACCGGCGCGCTGGCCCTTTCTGGCCTGACCGGTCTGGGCGTACAAGCCGCCCATGCGGATGAGCAGTTCTTTCCGCTGCAAAGCTACCGCGTCGGCCCATATGCGGCCGGCGGCACGGGGTTCTTTGGCGGCTTCATCGATTACCTGAACCTCGTCAACACGCGAGACGGCGGCGTGGGCGGCGTCAAGCTGACCTGGGAGGAAGGCGAAACGCAGTACGAAGTGGAGCGCGGTGTGGAGGTGTACGAACGCCTGAAGACGCACCCCGGCATCGCCACATGGAACCCGCTGTCGGTCGGCATTGCGTACGCGTTGCTCGACCGGGTGACAGCCGACAAGGTGCCGTTGCTGACCATCAACCACGGCCGCACCGATACGACGGACGGCCGCGTGTTCAAGTACATCTTCCCGCTGCTGCTCAACCCGTATAGCGAAACCTCGGGCATCGTCAACTACATCGGCAGCAAGGAAGGCGGTGTCGACAAGCTCAAGGGCAAGAAGATCGTCGTGCTCTATCACGGCTCGCCGTACGGCAAGGAGACGATCCCCATCTATGAACTGCTGGCAAAGAAATACGGCTTCACGGTGCAGCAGATCGAGGTGCCGCACCCGGGCAATGAACAACAGTCGCAGTGGCTTGCCATCCGCCGCGCCAAGCCCGATTACGTCGTGCTGCGCGGCTGGGGCGTGATGAACCCGGTGGCGCTCAAGACGGCACAGAAGACGGGCTTTCCGGCCGACCACATCATCGGCAACGTGTGGTCCAACTCCGAAGAAGACGTGATTCCGGCCGGCGATGCCGCCAAGGGCTACGTCGCTATCACGACGGTTGCGGCGGGTGCCCAGTATCCGGTGATCCAGCAGATCACCAAGACGCTGTATGACCACGGCAAGGGCAACCTGCAAGACAAGAAGCGCATCGGCAGCGTGTACCACAACCTCGGCGTGCTCAACGGCATCCTGAACGTGGAAGCCATCCGCATCGCGCAGGCCAAGTTCGGCAAGCGCACGCTGACGGGCGACGAAGTCCGCTGGGGCCTGGAGAACCTGAAGATTGACGAAGCCCGTGCCGCCGCGCTGGGCGCCAAGGGCCTGTTCCACTCCATCAACGTCACGTGGGACAACCATGAAGGGGATGGCCGCGTCGCCTTCCAGCAGTGGGATGGCACGAAATGGAACGTGATCTCCGACTGGATTGCGCCGGACTGGAAACTGCTGCGGCCGATTATCGAGAAATCGTCGCTGGCGTACGCCAAAGAGAAAAACATCAAGGTACGCACGAGCATCAACGATTGAGTTCCGCTGTCTCTCCACCCTGCTCGACCACCTGGAGGTTCGCCATGACGCAGCCGCACGCCGAGACCTTGTTCGGCGCCCCCTACGAAACCCTTGCGCAGAAGTACCGCCCCGTCTTCCAGCGCATTCGCGAAACCGCCCTGCAGCGCGAGCACAACCGCCAGCTCGGCGTCGACGCCATCCAATGGCTGAAGCAGGCGGGCTTCGGCGCGGTGCGCGTGCCGGCCGAATATGGCGGCGACGGCGCCACGCTGCCCCAACTGTTCCAGCTGCTGATTGAGCTGGCCGACGCCGATTCAAACATCGTGCAGGCGCTGCGCGGGCATTTTGCCTTCGTGGAAGATCGCCTGAACGCACCGCGCGATGCGGGCAACGAAGTCTGGCTGCGGCGCTTCGTGGCCGGCGATCTGGTCGGCAACGCGTGGACGGAAGTCGGCGACGTGGCCATTGGCGATGTCATCACGCGCATCTCCAAACGGGACGGCCGCTGGGTTGCCAACGGGCGCAAGTACTACAGCACCGGAAGCATCTTTGCCGATTGGGTGGACCTGTATGCGCGCCTGGAAGACGGCACCGACGTGATCGCCGCCGTCAGCTCACATCAGCCGGGCGTGACGCACCACGACGACTGGAACGGCTTCGGCCAGCGCACCACCGGCAGCGGCACGTCGGTGTATGAGAACGCCGCCGTGGAAGACGAGAACATCTTCCCGTTCAGCAGCCGCTTCAAGTACCAGACGGCGTTCTACCAGCTGTTCCACCTCGCCACGCTGGCCGGCATTGCGCGCGCCATCACTCGCGAAGTTGCGCAGCAGGTGCGCGAGCGAAAACGCATCTTCAGCACCGGCAATGCCTCGGCGGTGGCGCAAGACGTCCAGGTGCAGCAGGTGGTTGGTGAGGTATCAGCATTGGCCTACGCAGCGGAGGCCACGGCCATTCGCGCCACGTTTGCCGCCCAGCGCGCCTACGATGCCCGCTGGGCCGGCGACGCTGCGCAGGAGCGCCAGGCCAACATCGAGGCGGAACTCGAATCCGCGCAAGGGCAGGTGGCGATCTCCGATCTGGTGTTGCGCGCATCCACGCAGTTGTTCAATGCGCTCAGCGCGTCGGCCACGGCGTCGAGCAAGGCGCTGGACCGTCACTGGCGCAACGCGCGCACGGTCGCTTCGCACAATCCGCTGATCTACAAGGCGCGCATCGTCGGCGACTGGCACATCAACGGCACCGAGCCACCGTACGTGTGGCAGATCGGTGCAGGGCCGGGTGCCGCGGCGACGCAGCCCATCGCGAAAGCAGCTTGAGGGCAATGGCGATGGGTGACTCCGCTGTGCTGCTGCGCGTCAACGGTGTGGAAGCGACGTACCAGAATGCCATCGTCGCCTTGCACAACGTGAACCTCACCGTCCAACGCGGTGAGGTGCACGCGCTGCTGGGGGCGAACGGTGCGGGCAAATCCAGCACGCTCAAGGCGATCTCGAACCTGCTGGTGCCCGAACGCGGCCAGGTGACTGCCGGCACGATCGTCTTCGACGGGCATGACGTCGCCCGCACCACGCCTGCGCAGCTCGTGCGCCTTGGGCTCGTTCAGGTGCTGGAGGGCCGGCGCTGCTTTCCGAACCTGTCCATCGAATCGAACCTCGTCACGGGTGCGCTGGGCCGCAGCGCATCGCGTGCAGAGACTGCTGCCGACCTGGAACGCGTGTACGCAATCTTCCCGCGCCTGAAAGCACGGCGCAGGGTCGCCGCCGGCCTCACGTCGGGCGGTGAGCAGCAGATGGCCGCCATTGGGCGCGCGCTGATGTCACGCCCGCGCCTGCTGGTGCTGGACGAGCCGTCGATGGGCCTCGCGCCCCTGGTCGTGCAGGACATCTTTGCGAGGCTGCGGCAGCTCAATCGTGAAGACGGGCTGTCGATCCTCGTGGCCGAACAGAACTCCACGGTGGCCCTCCAATACGCCGATCGCACCACGGTGCTGGAGGCGGGCGTCACCGTGCTCAATGACACGGCTGAGGCGTTGGGCCAGCGTGAGGACATCCAGCATTTCTACTTTGGCCGCGATGTTGCGCACCAAGCACCAGCCTTGGCGCGAGCGGTCCATTCGTCTTTCCCGATTGTTCATGACAACAGAAACGGCAATCTTTCCTGAAACCGAAACCCTTGCTGCGCCGGCCCCGCAATCCGCCAAGGCACTGGCTGCCCAGTTCGCCCGAACGGCGGTGGAACGCGATGCCGTGGGTGGCACGCCCTTGGCCGAACGCGACGCGTTGCGGCGCAGCGGCCTGCTCTCCCTGGCGATTCCCAAGCGCTATGGCGGGCACGGTGCCAGTTGGGCCGAGACGTTGGATACCGTGCGCGAGTTCGCGCAGGTGGATAGCTCCATCGCCCACGTTTATGGCTTCCACCATCTGCTCTTGGCCACCGTGCGACTGTTTGCACGGCCGGACCAGTGGGAGCCGTGGTACGAGCAGACCGCGCGCAAGCACTGGTTCTGGGGCAACGCGTTGAACCCGCTGGACGATCGCACCATCGTGCGCCGGTTCGACGGCTGGTACGAGTTCTCAGGCAAGAAGAGCTTCTGCTCGGGCGCCTTGGATTCGCAAATGCTGATTGCCTCGGGCATCGATGAACACAGTCACAAGCTGCTGGTTGCAGCGGTCCCGACTGCACGCGCCGGCATCACGCTCAACCACGACTGGAATGCTTTCGGGCAACGCCAGACGGACAGCGGCAGCGCCCTGTTCGAAAAGGTCCGAGTGGAAGAGAACGAACTGCTCCGCGATCCGGGGCCGCTCACCACGCCTTTTTCGTCGTTGCGCCCGTTGCTGGCGCAGCTGGTGTTCGTGCACCTGTTCCTGGGCCTGGCAGAAGGTGCGTTCGAGCAGGCCCGGCATTACACGCTGCATGAGGCGCGACCGTGGCATCGGTCTGCAGCCAAGCGTGCAAGCGAAGATCCGTACACGCTGGCCCACTACGGTGAGTTCTTTGTCGGCCTGGAAAGCGTACGCCTGCTGGCCCGGCAGGCGGCCACACGGTTTGATGAAGCGTGGGCGCACGGCCCCGCGCTGACCGCGCACGCGCGCGGTCATGTTGGTGTCGCAGTCGCCACTGCCAAGGTCGCAGCCACGCGGGTCGGGCTCGATCTGACCAGCCGGATGTTCGAGACGACCGGCGCACGCGCCACGCATGGCGCGCTCGCGCTGGATCGCTTCTGGCGGAACCTGCGCACGCAGACGCTGCACGACCCCGTCGATTACAAGCTGCACGAGCTGGGCGACTGGGCGCTGAATGGCACGCTGCCCGAACCTTCCTTCTATTCCTGACCCCACGCGCTGAATGGAAAATCATGGCGACGTTCCCTGTATGGCCTCCGCCGCCTGGCCAGGAGCCGGCGGCCAGCACGCCAGAATGGATCTTCGAAGACCCGCGCTCCCGCGCCCTGCTCGATGAAGTCGAACAGGTGGCGCCCAGCGACGCGGCCGTGCTGATCTCTGGTGAAACCGGCACGGGCAAAGAGCTGATTGCCCGCTACCTGCACAACCGCAGCGCGCGGCAGGGAGGGCCTTTCGTGGTGGTGAGTTGCGGCGCCTTCTCCGACACGCTGGTCGATGCAGAACTCTTCGGCCACGAAAACGGTGCGTTCGCCGGCGCATTCGGCACGCAGGTCGGGTGGTTCGAGCAGGCCAACGGCGGGACGATCTTCCTCGACGAGGTCAACGACCTGCCCTTGCCTGTGCAGAACAAGCTGCTGCGCGTGCTGCAGGAGCGCGAAATCGTGCGCCTGGGCGGGCGCACGCCCATTCCGGTCGATCTCCGGATCGTCGCGGCCACCACCGTCGACCTGGAAACGCTGGTCCGGGAGAAGCGCTTTCGCAAAGATCTTTACTACCGGCTGAATGTCGTCAATCTCAACGTCCTCACGCTGAAGGAGCGTCCGGGCGACATCGTTCCGCTGGCACGCTACTTCATCAACACCTACAGCAAGCGACTCGGCCACGCGCGCGCCACACTCACACCGGCAGCCGAACGCCTGCTGACACAAAGCCCCTGGCACGGCAACGTGCGCGAACTTGAAAACGTCATTCATCGGACGCTTCTGCTGTGCGATGGAAACACCATCGATGCGCCCGAGCTGAGGCTGTCGAGCCGCTCTGCCTGTGCGCAAGCTCAGACCGAGACCGACCCACCCATTGCTTGCGCGACCGCGTCGACCACGCAACCTTCTGTGCCGTACAGCACAGACGAAGCTGACCTGCTATGCCAAGCGATCCAGCACCTCTGTAACGACAGCGTGGGGAATGTCTATCAACTGGTGGAAGATGCGCTGTTCCGGGAGGTTTTTCGGTACTGCCACTACAGTCAAAGCGACGCCGCACGCGTGCTGGGTGTAAGCCGCAACGTGGTGCGGGCCCGGCTGATTCGCCTGGGCGAGGTTGGCGCGCCGCGCACGTCACCTTTTGCCGCCAAGCCCGGGACACCGGCACACGAAGACGTGATGGGCACGTAGCTTGCTCGCCTGTGTAGGTTGCTTTTTGGGTTATCGATAGCCATCCCGCGTGAATCGTTCTTCGTCTTCTCTACTCAGCATCCAGGCGCTGCGGGGTTTCGCTGCGCTGTATGTCGTGGTGTTCCATTCCGGACTCGCCCTGGCCCATGCCGACGTCCCTGCGCTTGCGTGGCTCACGTCCCATGTGATCAAGCGTGGACATGTCGGTGTGGACGTGTTCTTCGTCATCAGCGGCTTCATCATTGCATGGGTCGCGGTTCTCGGCCCCAAGGGACCTGAGCCGGCCAACGAGTTTCTCGTCAAGCGGGCGTTCAGGCTTGCGCCGCCCTACTGGCTGATGTCGGTGCTGTATTCCACGTGGTTCAACCCGGTGTCGGCCGGCGTACTGCTCACCTCGCTCGCGTTTGTGCCGCAGGCCAATGTCGATGCGCCGTACTTTGGATACCCGCCGCTGTATGTCGGCTGGTCGCTCAACTACGAAGTATTCTTCTACGCGCTGTGTGCGGTTGGGCTGGCGCTCTTTGGCCGGCGCGCGCTCGGGCTGGTGGCACTGGCGCTGTTCACGACGACGATCATCGTTCCGTTCTGGCACAGCGGCGTCGTGCAGGGCAACCCGGAAGCCTTGTACCACTGGGCCTCACCACTGCAGGCCATGGCAGCGAATCCGCTGGTGCTGGAGTTTTTGCTGGGCGCAGGGTTGGCATGGCTGTATGCGGCACATCGGCATCGCCTGACACCGGCCGTTGCGCGTGTCCTGATGGCAATTGGCGTGGCAACGTTCGTGATATCGGTCGTCGGCCCGGTCCCGAAGTTCGATCTGCTGGCGCGTGGGCTGCCCGCAGGCGCGTTGCTGTTCGGCATGGTGGCCATGGAGCACTGCGGCGAGCTGCGCATGCCCCGCGTCGCGGTGTGGCTGGGAGAGCTGTCGTATGCACTCTATCTCGCGCACCCGGCCGTGATCGAAGCCACGCATCGCGTGGTGGGCAGGCTCGCACCGGAATGGATCGGCACCCAGCTGATGGTGTTTGCCGTCAACCTGGCGCTTACGCTGGCGCTGGCCGTGCTGGTGCATCGTTATGTCGAATTGCCGTCAATCGCCCTAGGCCGCCGTGCCGTCGAGTGGATGCGCAGCCGCCGGCACGCCTGGCGCATCCGCCTGAGCCCACAAAAGCCTTGAGCGGCGCATAACGTTTCCGGTTTTTATTCGTTCGCTGCGCGACGGGCGTCTCAGACAATGGCTGCCTCAGAAACAATCTGTCGCTCGCCATGTCCATCCCTTCTTCCTCGTCCCGCCGATCTGCCTTCGCCTCCATCGCGTTGGCCGCGGCCGCCGCGCTCACAGCAACGGTGGCCCATGCCGATGCCACGCTCGACAAGATCCAGCAGCGCAAGAAGATTGTGGTTGGCGTGGTGCTCTCGGGTGGACCTTTCGGCTCCATCGACCCCGTCACGCAACGCGGCACGGGCTTCAACGTCGACCTTGCACAGGCACTCGGGCGCGGCCTTGGCGTAGAAGTGGAGACGGTGCAGGTACAACCTTCCAACCGCGTGCAGTTTCTGCAGCAGGGGCGTGTTGACGTCCTGGTTGCGGCGATGGAACTGAATCCCGAACGCGCGGAGCTGCTCGCACATGTGCCGACGCCCTACTATCGCGTGGGCGGCGTCGCGCTGGTCGCGCAGGACAGCCCGGTGCACCAATGGAGCGACTTGAAAGGCAAGGACGTCTGCCTGTCGCAAGGCAGCAGCTATGCCAAGCCGCTGGCAGCTGACATCGGCGCGACGCCCAAGGGCTTCAAGAGCCCGGCCGAATCCCTGCTGGCCCTGCGCGGCAACAACTGCGCCGCCGCCGTGCACGACGCCACGCTGTTGCAGCCGCTGCCGCGCAGCAACCCCGAATGGAAGGACTACCGCATCGTCGGCCCCGACCTCATCCCTTCGCCCACCGTCATCTGGGCGCGCAAGGGCGAGAACGACACCGTGGCCGCACTCGACCGTATCGTGCAGGGCTGGCACCGCACCGGCTGGCTGATCGAAACGGAAAAGAAGAACGGCATCCTGCCGCCTTCGCCCGCGCTGGTCGAATGGCATGACAAGCTGAAGGCCACGCGCGGCTGATCGAGAGGCTGCAGTTGACTGACGATCTGCTCACGCGGGCGATTGCGCTGGTGCGCCACGCCGGCCTCGACTACGGCTTTCTGGCCGAGGCGTATGAGCGCCATGCGCTGCTGCAAGGCGCGAAGGTTTCGCTGCTGGTGATGCTGAGCACCGTGGTGTTGAGCCTGGTCTTTGGTGTCGGGCTTGCACGGCTGCTGGTGTCGCCGCACAAGCGCGTGAGATGGCTCGCTCAGGGCTTTATCGAACTGACGCGCAACACGCCCACGCTCGTGCAGTTGTGCTGCGCGTTCCTCGTCGTCAACACGCTCATCACGCAAACGCTGTCGCAGTGGCAGCTGACCAACCCGCTCACACCGTTCTTCTGGGCGGTGACATTGCTCTCCCTGCACAAGGCGGCTTTTCATGCAGAAGCCCTGCGTGCCGGCATTGAAGCCGTGCCACCCGCCATGCTGGAAGCTGCAACCTCGCTCGGCTTCAGCGCACGCGAGCGCCTGTGGCGCGTGCAACTGCCGCTGGCACTTCGCGCTGCATGGCCCTCGCTAATGAACAACACCGTCGAGCTGGTCAAGGCATCGTCGCTGGCATCCGCCATTGCGGTGGGCGACCTCACGTATAGCGCGCTGATGATCTGGACACAGCGCGACAACGTGCTCGAATGCATGGTGCTGTTGCTGCTGTTCTACGGCGTGGTGACCTATGCAGTGCATGCGCTGGGCGTGTGGATCGAAGGCCGGTTGCGGATGCCGGGGTACGGTGCCACCGGCCACACCACACTGGGGGGCGCCGCGCATGCCTGACACCCTTTTCGCCACGCTTTTGCATTGGTCACCCGCATTGCTTCGGGGGCTGGGCATCAACGTCGGCATCAGCTTGCTGGCCGTCGGGCTGGGCACTCTCGTCGGGCTGGCGATTGGCGCCCTGCACTTGTCGCCGGTGCGTGGGCTAAGACATCTCGCCGGCGTTTATGTCATCGCGTTCCGCAATGCGCCTTGGCTTGTGCTGGTCTACGGCATTGCGTATGCGGTGCCTTTCGAAATTGTCGTGCGCGGCCACGTGATCCCGTTTCCGGATTGGCTCAAGGTGACGTTCGCGCTGGCATTGCCGGCAAGTGCTCATGTGGCGGAAATCTTCCGTGGCGCAGTGCAGTCGATCCCGCAGACGCAGTGGGAAGCCGCTGCGTCGTTGGCATTTACGCGGCGGGACATCCTTTGGCGCATCGTGCTGCCGCAGTGCGTGCAGCGCATGCTGCCTTCGTGGATGAACCTGTATGCCGTCATCACCATGGGCACGGCGCTGGCGTCTCTGGTGGGCGTGCACGATCTGCTCGACACTGCCCAGATCGCCAGCAACACGGTCAACCGCACGCCGTTTACGGTGCTGACCTACTTCACCGTGCTCGCCTTGTTCTTCCTCTACTGCTACCCGATTTCGCGCCTGACCCGGCGCATGGAGCGCGCGCATGTCGCTGCCTGAACTTCTTCCTCTCGATACACCCACGCCGGTTGCCCCGCCGCTCGTCTCGCTACGCGACGTGCACCTGAGTTTCGGCATCACGCCGGTATTGTCGGGCATCGACCTCGACGTCCAGCGCGGGCAAGCCGTGTCCATCATCGGGCCGTCGGGCTCGGGCAAGTCAACGCTCCTGCGTTGCATCAGCGGCTTGCTCCGGCCGCAGCGCGGCAGCATCACCGTGGATGGCATCCGCGTCGACCAACTCGCCACCGAAGAAGACACCATTGCCCTGCGCAAGCGAATCGGTTTTGTGTTCCAGCAGTACAACCTGTTTCCGCACCTGAGCGTGCTCGACAACCTGATCGCCGCACCCGTGCGCGTGCTCGGCAAGGCGCGCCCAGACGCTGAAGCCACCGCGCATGCGCTGCTCAAGAAAGTCGGACTGGAGGACAAGGCCCGCGCGCACCCCGGACAGCTCTCCGGCGGCCAGCAGCAGCGCGTTGCGATTGCCCGCGCGCTGGCCATGGAGCCGGAACTGATCCTGTTCGATGAAGTGACATCCGCTCTCGATCCGGAAACCGTTGGCGAAGTCCTCAACGTCATCGGCGAATTGGTCGACGACGGCCTGACCTGCGTCCTGGTCACGCACGAAATGGCCTTCGCGCGTGCCATCAGCGACGAGGTTGTGTTCACCGAGCACGGCGTCGTGGTGGAGCGCGGCCCGGCAGAACAGGTTTTTTCCTCCCCGACGAGCGAGCGCACACGTGCATTCCTGTCGCGCGCGCTATCGGGTCATGCGGGTGCGCGGCCGACTGTCCACGCACCATGGCACGCCGCCTTCGCCAGCACGACGTTTGCCATCTGAAGGTCAGCCTCCAATCGCGTGCAGTGCCGCCGCGGGCGCGTGCTGCAGGGCCTGCTCCAGATCGGCGATCAGGTCATCGGCGTCTTCCAGGCCGACATGCAGGCGCAGCACGGCGCCAGCCTGATCCCATTGTGCGTGGTCAGCCAATCTTTCGGGCGCCACCACGGTGACGAGGCTTTCGTACCCGCCCCACGACGCGCCAATCGCGAACAGGCGCAAGGCATCGGCGACCCGTTCCGCGGCGTACTGATCCGCGCCTTCCAGCACGAATGAAACGAGCCCGTTGGCGCCCGAGAAATCCCGCCGCCACAGCGCGTGGCCCGGGTCACCTGGCAATGCCGGATAGAACACCCGCCCAACGCCCGGCTGCGCCTGCAGCCACTGCGCCACGCGCGTGGCGTTACGCTGGTGCTGGGCCATGCGGACCGGCAACGTGCGCACGCCCCGCAGCGCCAGGTAAGCATCATCGGCGCCGATCGTGAGGCCGAGCACATCATGTGCGGCTGCAATACGCGCGGCCACGGCATCGGTGCGGGCAATGACGGCACCCAGCATCACATCGGAATGCCCGGCCACGTACTTGGTGACGGCCAGGATTGAAATGTCCGCACCTGCATCGAGCGGACGGAAGAGAATGCCAGACGCCCAGGTGTTGTCTGTGGCCAGCGCGATGCCGTGCCGTTGCGCTATTCGGGCGATGGCACGCAAGTCATAGATTTCATAGAGCAGCGACCCCGGCGACTCCGTATAGATCAACCGCGTGTGCGGCCGGATGGCCGCTTCGAGTTGCCCGTCGCGCGGGTCCACATACGTCAGTTCGATGCCCAGACGTTGCAGCAGCCCTTTGTCGAGCCGCCGCACGGGCGCATACACGCTGTCTGACACCACCACGTGGTCGCCGGGCGACAACAGCGCCAGGAACGTCAGCGAAATCGCCGACAAGCCGGACGGCACAAGAAACGCGCGCACGCCGCCCTCCAGTGCCAACAATGCGTCTTCGAGCGCGCGGTGTGTTTGAGAGCCGTGGCGGCCGTAACTGGCGATGTTTTCGCCGGCCTTGCGGCGCGCGTACACGTCGTGCTGCGCGGCGGTGCTGGCATGGCGAACGGTGCTGGTGCGCTCCACCGGCACGTTGACGGGCGCGGTGCCCTGCACGAACGGGGGGCTGCCAGCGTGAATGATGCGTGTTGCAAGAGAATCCGAGGCATCCGACGCGTTGGAATGGGCGTCGATGGAAGAGCGTGTCATGCAGGCCTCGCGCGTTTCTGAAGGCGCCCATGTTAGGCATGCCGGCCCGCGCCCGAGAACGAACGGATGCGTCTAACCATATGCAGGATGCTGCGTTGGTCGTGCGCTGCCGCCGCCCTACACTGAGTGCTTCACTGATCCGCTTTGAGCTGCCATGAGTCTCGCCCAACAACGCGACCGCGCGGTCCACCAAACCCTCGTCGCCATCCGCGCCATTGCCGCGCAAGACGGCATTACGCATGCATCGCTTGCACGCATTGCCGATCGTCTGCAGGAACTGGCCGCGCAAGAAGCGCTGTTCCCGCTCGATGCCTTCCCACCGCCCGCAGCCGGCGATGCCGATGCCTCCAGCCGTTACCTGCTGCATGCAGAACCGGATCAGACCTTCGCGCTGTACCTGAACTCCATCAACCCGGGCAAGACGACGCCGCCCCACAACCACACGACGTGGGCGGTCATCGTTGCACTCGAAGGCCAAGAGTTGAACCGCGTCTACACACGCACCGACGATGGCCGCGACCCGGAGCGCGCCACACTTGCGCTGTCGCGCGAAGTCGTGGTGCAGCCCGGCACGCCCATCACCTTCTTGGATGACGACATCCACAGCATCCACGTAGTGGGCAACGCTCCCACCCGCCACTTCCACCTGTATGGTCGCGCGCTGGAAACGCTGACAGGGCGTGTCGGCTATGACCTCGCCGCGGGCCGCGTGCTCAACTACAACCGCAACTACATGAACGCGACCAAGCAGGCCGCTTGATTGTCCGCCTCAAGCCGGGACGGCCGGCCTGCGTCTCAGCGGGTTATGTCCGCTTTCGGCTGGCCGCACCCGTTTGACGCGGCATGCGACCCAACGCCGGCTCGAGCACGGGAGCATGGTCGCCGAGAAAGTCCCACAGCCGATTGGCGACAGGCCCGTGCGGCCGATCTCGCCGGCGGGCGACCGCCAGTTCCTGCACCATGCCGGGAAAATGCCGCCCCGCAATCGACAGCAATGTCCCTTCGCGCAATTCCGCATCGATCAGGAAACGCGGCAGATGCCCCCACGCCATGCCGTGGAGAATCAGCTCTTTCTTCATCAACTGGTCGGGCACAGCACACTGCGGCGCCCCGTCGATGACGTAGTGGGATTGCTCGGGCGGGTTGCGCGCCGAGTCGTTGATGACGCACTGCATGAAGCGCTGCATCTGCGCAGGCGTGATCGCCGACGTTATGGCGAACGGCAGAAACCCCGGCGCCACCACCGGCACCATGGCGATCTTGCCCAAGTCGATCCACTCCATGCGCACGTCCCCTTTCGGCACGCGGTGGACGATGAGGTCGGTGTCGTCTTCCAGTAAGCGTTCCCACGGCCCGGTAACGGCTTCGAACTGCAAGTGCAGGCGCGTCTGCGCGCATTGGCCGAAGAACTGACTGAGCAATGCCAGCACGGGCTTCAGCGGACACAAGTCCCCCAGCACCACGCGCAATTCGGCCTCCTCGCCCATCGCCAGCTGCTTTGCGTGGGTTCGCAGTTCATCGCTCTCGCGCAGCACTGACTGCACCTTGCGGTGGAAGGACCGCCCCGCCTCCGTCAACCGTACGCGATAGCCGCCGCGGTCCAGCAGGCTTAAACCGAGTTGGCCCTCCAGCTTGGCAACCGCCGCAAAGACAGAGGGGTGCGAGCGATGCAGCCGCTCAGCGGCCGCCTGAAAACTACCGGCGGTCACCACCGCATCGAAGCACTGCAGCTCATGAAGCGTGAAGTTCTGCATTGTCGGCAAAACCTACAAAGTTCG
>JGI12087J14258_100080_pt1 | contig 20568 bp, 14 predicted proteins | sample Napbiom13C3doseB_FD_14258 | JGI IMG/M metagenome (IMG submission 14258) | reverse complement strand
TTGTACACTACCGTACAAATTAAGAAAAAGCAAATTTTATTGAGTTTTCAAGCGATTACTGTCTATCTTGAATAAAGTTTTGCTGAGAGAGCTTTCTTTTTGCAACCCATCTAGTGAAGAACAACCACCTACCAGACCATGTTCTATGAATGAAGATAGGACAGACAATCATGAAGAGGAGTCCCACCAAGACATATTCTACCGCCTTTACATCAAAACTTAGTGTCTTTAGTAAAATTACCCCACCTATCCCAAACATCATGGAGCCAACTAGGATTGCAGCAAGACAGGAAACTGTTATTCCAATCTTAAACCACCTTACTAAGAAGTCCCACAACCAATCCACTACCTTCTCAAATTCATCCATATTCAATCCCCAACCAATTGAATAGATGTATGAAACTGAGTAGTCCTTGTCAATGCTCTAACAGCGTTACCGTGGATCGCAAAATAGTCTGAAATAGACTATAGCACATGTGCTTCCCAGCCAACGAAGCATGGCACCAGGTGCATTGTCGAGATACCTGTAAGAAGTGACAGGATGAGGCAAAACTGACGGTATTGGGTCCTGCGCAACCCTACCCCACTGCTCCCCTCAAAAAAGAGCCTTTATGCTGCTTTCTCCCAATCAGTTGACAGCAGAGAAGGAGGCACACTTTTCTCAGACGAATAAAAGAAAGCACCTTTCGGTGCTTCTTATCTTCTCTCATCCACTATGTTTCAACCAGGAGTGCCAGTGCTTCCGAGTTGTTTAGGCATATGCAGATCCCATGAAGTGTCTCTCATATTCCTAATGTTGCTCTTGATTTTTTCAATCGCTGCACTGTCAGCCTCAGGATCTAACCTACCACCACTCTTCCATTTGGCAGCAAGGTATTCGCCGGAGACCTTTCTATCCAACTGAAGCTCTGCCATAGTTTCTTTAAACTGCTTGGGATTATCAAACAACCCCTTATTTTCAGCTTGAGCAATTTGGTCTTCAACAATAGGTAACTTCACAGCAAGAACATCCCTGTTTTTCCCATTATATGCAAAGGCCATGTACTCTTCCTTCATATAGTCATGTGCAGGCTGGAAAACGGTTGTATTGAGATGATTGAAAGCATAACTATCAATCTTGTCTGAAATTCCACTGTCAGCCAGAACTTGAACTCCAGCTAAAGCTACTCCTGCAACAACAGCCGTTGCCCCTAATGTTTTAAACGCTTTACCAAATTTACTCATATTAATCACCATTTGTTAATTGATGTACATCTTACCCCAGAAAAACTTAAAGTCAATTTCACACCTATAGCACCCCCATCCTATTGACAGTCCACCCCCCCGCTGTAAGATGAATATGAAACCCAAGGCAAAATATGAATAAAAACGAGAATAACGAAAGCACCAGAGCCACCGAATTCAATAGATGGCCATTTCGGGCAGAAGAAAATTCTCCCACCTACACCAATGGCACAAGAGAATCCAACTCTTCAAAAAATTATCCAGATGGAGTGACCATTGAAAAATCTCGTGACGGGAAAACAACCTATGAGATTTGGCATAAGAATGGCTTAAGACACAGAGACAATGCTCCTGCTTACATTGCCAAAAACGAGGCTGGCGAAGTCACCTTTCAATCTTGGTACCAACATGGGAAGAAACATAGAGACAACAACCTTCCCGCCGTTGAAGATTTCGCCCAACAGGAGGTATGGCAGGAATACTACCAACACGGCAAATATCATAGAGTTGGAGGACCCGCAACCAGCATAGGAAAAAACCAATACTGGTATTTAGAAGGTGAGATGGTAAAAATGATCACAGATGACGGAGACACTTACTACATAGAAAACGGAGTTCATCACAATGAGGTTGGTCCCGCTGCAATATGTGCCAATGGAGACAAGCATTGGTTCATTCATGGAAAGAAACATAGAACTGATGGACCAGCCAGCGAATGTGCCAATGGAGACAAGCATTGGTTCATTCATGGAAAGAAACATCGTTTAGATGGACCTGCCAGTGAATGGGCTGATGGCACTAAACAATGGTTTATCGATGGTTTATGTCATAGAGAAGACGGCCCAGCTATCGAGTACCATGACGGAACTAAAGAATGGTGGCTCAATGGAAAATGTCATCGTGATAACGACTTACCCGCTGTAGAAGAACCTAACGGTCAAAAAGAATGGTGGGTCAACGGAGAACTTCATCGAGAAAGTGGACCTGCTGTTATTTGTGCCAATGGACAGAAACAATGGTGGAAAAATGACCAGATCCACCGCGAAGATGGACCTGCCATAGAACGACCTGATGGCACTAAAGAGTGGCGCCTCCATGGAAAAATTATTTCTGAAGAGAAATTCAACAAGGTCATGCAAGAGAAGCAGAGGAAGCAAGTAGCAAAGGAAATAAATTCCTTGCGCGAAAAATCAACCTCCACACAATCAAAGGCACAAGAGTTCAAAAAGAATAAGACCTCAATCTAATCGATAGACTTGGCCTTTAGAAAATCGTCGTTATAATTGATGACATAACAAGAACAAAAAGGACATGCCATGTCGAAATTTGAACAACTATTGGAAGGTGGTGAGGTAACAGTAAAGACCGTTGGAAAACCAAAGAATGGTGGAGTCATCAACAAGATGATTGTTGGCTTGACTGCTGCTTTTGCTATTGGTGGAGCTGGACTATACGTTCACAATCACTCAGCCCAACCAGAAGCACCCAACACACCTACTGCCCAAGAGCAGACAACCAGTATCAAGGATCAAGGTGTCCTTGCTGCGCTCAAGGACAAGATCACACCTGTCGCTCACAAGGCAGAGACTAAGTTCCCCATCTACGAGGCATCCCCCTTGGTCAACAGCACGAACAAAGAGGTCTTGAACCAAGCCGGGAACTTTGAGCTGCCCAGCGGATTGGCAGACAACCAGGTTGCACGCAAGGTGTCTCAGATCCAGTTCTCTAGCGAGAACTACTACCTGGCGTTGACCAGTGAGGCTGAGGGCTATCGCTCTACCGTCTACAACGATGTGGGCTTATATGCCACTGGCAACGGCTACAACCTCTCAGTGCAGAGCAAGCACTACAACGAGAACCTATTAAAGGCGATCTCCAAGGATAAAAACCTCGTGGGCCAGTTGAGTTCTCTAGCAGGCAAGCACTTCGATCCTGCCACGGCCGGCGCCTACAAGGGCCTAGGAATCGTTCCTCAGCGTTCCATGCAGATCTCCCAGCTCATGGGGGAGAAGTTTGAGGAAGGGGTTATCAACAACATAGCCAAGCACATGGCGAAGAACCCAGAGGCAATCCAACTTCACAACCAGACCCACAAGCCTTACCAGCAGTTGGCACAAGAGATGGAGGTCAGTTTGGCCCCCAACGAGCGTGCTGCAATGCTCTATCACACCTATAAAGTGGGTGAAGGCGGTTCCTTCAAGTATGGGGAGCTCCACAAGGCATTGATCCACTATGGCTTGAGCAAGAACCGAACACCAGAGATGGCCAAAGAGGTTGCTGACAAGTTCACCTACAAATACACCATGAACGGTCAGACCTTCAGCGATGAAAGAGCCTCGATCCTTATCGGCACTATGTTCGCCTCCAAAGATGGATTCGGCTATGTGATCGGGCAGAACGTAGCCCCAAGGAATTTTAGCGACCTTACCTCTGCTATCAAGAGAGCGAACCTAGGCGGAAGTGCTGCACCAGGCGAGCTAAAGATTCCCGATCCTGTTGGTGATGAGAAAGCCAAACTGGAAGCTGACGGCAAGCCATTCGATATGGAGCTTTCCACACAGGACTTGGATGGAACCAACAAGCTCGATGTTCAGAGCAATATCAAAAACATGAGAGCCAAGGCTACTCATGCTCCTAAAGTCGGACTAGGCGGGCACCCACCGATATGAGTCATGTGCAACAAAAAAGGAGCCTTTATGGCTCCTTTCTCGTTCGATCTACTTATTTTAGATCGCTGGATGACCACCAGCACCTTGTGAAGGACTATGGTGGATTTTCTTTGGCGTTTGAGGCTGCACAACGGCATCAGCTTGCGCTTCAGGAAGACTCTCGCTGCTTGGAATGACAACCTGTTGTGCGATAGGTTTGCCTTGTGCAGTCAATTGCTTGATGAGATCCCTAAGAGGGTCTGCCAACTGCTCACCAGTAGGCTTGGTCAGATCGACACCCAACTGGGTCAACAAGCTTTGATCCTGAGGTAATGCACCAGCCCCAACAAGGTAGTCAAAGGTAGCGGGATCAAGGAACAAGCTGATGATCAAGTTTTTGGTCTTGGTGTCCTCGATATCCTTTCCATTGACACGAACAATGTAGTTGATGTGTTCGGTGACTGCTTTGGCATTCTCAGCAGTCTGATTGTCAGCATAAGTGTTGACTGCCTTGATCAAGCCTTTGTAACGAGCAACCCCCTTCGCCCCAACCTTGGAAGTGAACAACAACAAGGCATTCTGTTGGTGTTCAGGCAAGGTCTTGAATCCCTTGATCTGGTCGACCAGAGGCTTTTCAAGTTCAGGACGGTTGACAAGTAGCTGAGCCAACATCGCATTGACCTTATCTAGCTTGGCATTGGTTTCATCGTTCTGCTTCTTGATGATCTCGGTATCCTGCTTGATATCGACCAGATACTTGTCCTGCCAAGTCTTGATGACTGGCACAAAGTGGGCAATCACTCCATTGGGGCTACCCATGGCATAGCTGGCACAAGCTGCAACACTGGTGAAGCCGAAAGCGGTCAGGCACAAACGAAGGCGTTTTTTGATCTGCTCGGTGGACTGTTTGTTCTTTTTGCCTAGGTACAAGATAACGGAACCAACACCCGTTGCAACGGCACCAGCCAACAAATATTCGCTATGGCGACCAATGATATCAATGGCACCACTTCCAATTGCTGATACTGCGATTGGGAAATTATAGAAAGCATTAGGGAGACCAATATGGTCACGAACAAAAATCCATGTCTTGTTCTGCCCACCCTCCTTCTTAACATCGAAATTCACATTACTTAATTCTTGCTGTTGGTTCTCACTCATCTCTCGCCCCCGTTGAAAATTAGTACACTATCGTACAACTTTGAAAAATGCAAATTTGTCAAGCACTTAGCAACACCCAACTTTAGGATGGGATTGTCTCACCGTCCCAACTCTGCCCGTCAGCACCCGCCTCAAATTTGACAAGAATAAAGTTTTTTCATAAAAGAGAATGAGGAGCCTAATGTGAAGGAGTGCCATGTTAATAGCAAGAAAACTGAAGGTGGAATTTGGGGATGATTTACCTTCTTGCATCGTAAAAGACAACCCATTCCTATCCGCCTTTCTCATAACAATGTCTTTCTATCTACCTGTAGGTGAGAAGTACATCATGTCTTCGCTGGGTGGAGCAATTAAGCATCTGGACAAGGATAAGGATAGCGAGCTCATCAAGGAAATCAAAGTCTTCATTCACCAGGAATCCTTCCACAAGGACCTGCATGATTCAATGAATGCCGTCTTCGAGAGAAAGACCAAGAACAAGATTGGCGAATGGATTAACAAAAAGATTGAAGAGCATAAAGACGACTATATCAAAGGGCGAGTTGGACTAACGATGGCATCTGAACATACTACTTGCCTATTGGCAAACTGGTTGATCAACAACAGACATCAATTCCAAAGTGCTGACGAAAGAATCTACAAAGTGACAATTTGGCATTGTGCCGAAGAGATCGAACATAGAGCAACCGCATTCAAGGTCTCCCCCACTGAGCCATACATTCACTGCGCAACCCAAATGTTGCTGCTTTTTGCTTTATACGAGACAGGCTTTATAGCAGGCAAGCAGTTGTATCACGGTGTCTATACAGACTACAAAAGGTTCAGCATCTCCAGGTTCTTCCGAATCTTCCCTCCCTGCTGGTTGATGCTCGGGCTGAGCTTTCTTCTCATGCCCAATTCCATGCTGTACCTTCGTGAAGGTGGGAACGTGTTCTCCGACATAGCCTCTCTGGACTTAGGCGACAAAATTTTCTATTACGCCTCACACGTCTTCCTGCTCATCAACCTCCTATTCTATGTGTCCTACGACAAGGCAACTCATAGCTTAGATTCCCTATCATGAGACCATCATGGAAAAGGTGGAAGCGATCAAAGAGTGTGGAGTAGATCTATCAGAAACTACCGCTCGTGAATTAGGTGAGTTGGTAGGTGCTGAGAACATTAGTCGATTCCGAGGAGTTCTCTATTCCAATGCCGTTCCCTATAAGCGGGTGCGTGAGCTGCTGACACTCAATAGGTGTTGTTGGCTTCTGACCTACAAGGGTGATGGTTTGGGTCACGAAGACATCCTTAATGACGAAGGCGATTGAGGAAAATATTCCGCTTGGTAGTGTATATGATAGTGACATATGTTGCTCCTGTTTAAAAGCAACATACAAAGTCCTATATGAATGTCAATATCTAGACGAACATACGACAAAAGCACCCGAAGGTGCTTTTATGAGGGTGGTCATACCCATAGTGTTCCCAAAAAACTTATTCTTTTCAGGCGGAATGACTGGCTTTGTTTTGTGCTGCTTGAGCCTGCTTTTCTTCACGAGCCTTCTTGCGTTTGACAGCTACTTTTGTTTCTTCGTTCACCTTGTTGCCAAACTGGGATTGGTCATCAAGAATAGCTTTTTCAGCAGCATCGCTTTCAGCATTGATCTCTTCACGAGTCTTGCCAGCCAAAGCACCATACTTCATGGCAAGTTCTTTGAAGGCACGCTGAGAGACGATCCATGAAGCCAACATCTCTTGCTGCTTATCGTAGGTTTCGCGGAAACGACCATTCTTTGCAGCAATCTCAGCCATGGGCTTGGACAGAAGTGCTTCCAATTCGTTAGCACGATTGCGTTGGAATGCTGCACCAGCCTCAGCCATCCCCGCATCTTCTTGGGAGCGGCGCAATGCGTCCCCCATGTTATCAAGAGCACGGCCTTGACGATCAATGGTGCGGCCTTGTTCGCCCATCTTTTCCAAGGTATGCAAAGTACCGATAGTATTCAAAAAGTCGCTCATTTTCTTATTCCTTTTAGATCCACAAATCGTTAAATTTGTCAAGCACTAATTGTACACTACCGTACAAATTAAGAAAAAGCAAATTTTATTGAGTTTTCAAGCGATTACTGTCTATCTTGAATAAAGTTTTGCTGAGAGAGCTTTCTTTTTGCAACCCATCTAGTGAAGAACAACCACCTACCAGACCATGTTCTATGAATGAAGATAGGACAGACAATCATGAAGAGGAGTCCCACCAAGACATATTCTACCGCCTTTACATCAAAACTTAGTGTCTTTAGTAAAATTACCCCACCTATCCCAAACATCATGGAGCCAACTAGGATTGCAGCAAGACAGGAAACTGTTATTCCAATCTTAAACCACCTTACTAAGAAGTCCCACAACCAATCCACTACCTTCTCAAATTCATCCATATTCAATCCCCAACCAATTGAATAGATGTATGAAACTGAGTAGTCCTTGTCAATGCTCTAACAGCGTTACCGTGGATCGCAAAATAGTCTGAAATAGACTATAGCACATGTGCTTCCCAGCCAACGAAGCATGGCACCAGGTGCATTGTCGAGATACCTGTAAGAAGTGACAGGATGAGGCAAAACTGACGGTATTGGGTCCTGCGCAACCCTACCCCACTGCTCCCCTCAAAAAAGAGCCTTTATGCTGCTTTCTCCCAATCAGTTGACAGCAGAGAAGGAGGCACACTTTTCTCAGACGAATAAAAGAAAGCACCTTTCGGTGCTTCTTATCTTCTCTCATCCACTATGTTTCAACCAGGAGTGCCAGTGCTTCCGAGTTGTTTAGGCATATGCAGATCCCATGAAGTGTCTCTCATATTCCTAATGTTGCTCTTGATTTTTTCAATCGCTGCACTGTCAGCCTCAGGATCTAACCTACCACCACTCTTCCATTTGGCAGCAAGGTATTCGCCGGAGACCTTTCTATCCAACTGAAGCTCTGCCATAGTTTCTTTAAACTGCTTGGGATTATCAAACAACCCCTTATTTTCAGCTTGAGCAATTTGGTCTTCAACAATAGGTAACTTCACAGCAAGAACATCCCTGTTTTTCCCATTATATGCAAAGGCCATGTACTCTTCCTTCATATAGTCATGTGCAGGCTGGAAAACGGTTGTATTGAGATGATTGAAAGCATAACTATCAATCTTGTCTGAAATTCCACTGTCAGCCAGAACTTGAACTCCAGCTAAAGCTACTCCTGCAACAACAGCCGTTGCCCCTAATGTTTTAAACGCTTTACCAAATTTACTCATATTAATCACCATTTGTTAATTGATGTACATCTTACCCCAGAAAAACTTAAAGTCAATTTCACACCTATAGCACCCCCATCCTATTGACAGTCCACCCCCCCGCTGTAAGATGAATATGAAACCCAAGGCAAAATATGAATAAAAACGAGAATAACGAAAGCACCAGAGCCACCGAATTCAATAGATGGCCATTTCGGGCAGAAGAAAATTCTCCCACCTACACCAATGGCACAAGAGAATCCAACTCTTCAAAAAATTATCCAGATGGAGTGACCATTGAAAAATCTCGTGACGGGAAAACAACCTATGAGATTTGGCATAAGAATGGCTTAAGACACAGAGACAATGCTCCTGCTTACATTGCCAAAAACGAGGCTGGCGAAGTCACCTTTCAATCTTGGTACCAACATGGGAAGAAACATAGAGACAACAACCTTCCCGCCGTTGAAGATTTCGCCCAACAGGAGGTATGGCAGGAATACTACCAACACGGCAAATATCATAGAGTTGGAGGACCCGCAACCAGCATAGGAAAAAACCAATACTGGTATTTAGAAGGTGAGATGGTAAAAATGATCACAGATGACGGAGACACTTACTACATAGAAAACGGAGTTCATCACAATGAGGTTGGTCCCGCTGCAATATGTGCCAATGGAGACAAGCATTGGTTCATTCATGGAAAGAAACATAGAACTGATGGACCAGCCAGCGAATGTGCCAATGGAGACAAGCATTGGTTCATTCATGGAAAGAAACATCGTTTAGATGGACCTGCCAGTGAATGGGCTGATGGCACTAAACAATGGTTTATCGATGGTTTATGTCATAGAGAAGACGGCCCAGCTATCGAGTACCATGACGGAACTAAAGAATGGTGGCTCAATGGAAAATGTCATCGTGATAACGACTTACCCGCTGTAGAAGAACCTAACGGTCAAAAAGAATGGTGGGTCAACGGAGAACTTCATCGAGAAAGTGGACCTGCTGTTATTTGTGCCAATGGACAGAAACAATGGTGGAAAAATGACCAGATCCACCGCGAAGATGGACCTGCCATAGAACGACCTGATGGCACTAAAGAGTGGCGCCTCCATGGAAAAATTATTTCTGAAGAGAAATTCAACAAGGTCATGCAAGAGAAGCAGAGGAAGCAAGTAGCAAAGGAAATAAATTCCTTGCGCGAAAAATCAACCTCCACACAATCAAAGGCACAAGAGTTCAAAAAGAATAAGACCTCAATCTAATCGATAGACTTGGCCTTTAGAAAATCGTCGTTATAATTGATGACATAACAAGAACAAAAAGGACATGCCATGTCGAAATTTGAACAACTATTGGAAGGTGGTGAGGTAACAGTAAAGACCGTTGGAAAACCAAAGAATGGTGGAGTCATCAACAAGATGATTGTTGGCTTGACTGCTGCTTTTGCTATTGGTGGAGCTGGACTATACGTTCACAATCACTCAGCCCAACCAGAAGCACCCAACACACCTACTGCCCAAGAGCAGACAACCAGTATCAAGGATCAAGGTGTCCTTGCTGCGCTCAAGGACAAGATCACACCTGTCGCTCACAAGGCAGAGACTAAGTTCCCCATCTACGAGGCATCCCCCTTGGTCAACAGCACGAACAAAGAGGTCTTGAACCAAGCCGGGAACTTTGAGCTGCCCAGCGGATTGGCAGACAACCAGGTTGCACGCAAGGTGTCTCAGATCCAGTTCTCTAGCGAGAACTACTACCTGGCGTTGACCAGTGAGGCTGAGGGCTATCGCTCTACCGTCTACAACGATGTGGGCTTATATGCCACTGGCAACGGCTACAACCTCTCAGTGCAGAGCAAGCACTACAACGAGAACCTATTAAAGGCGATCTCCAAGGATAAAAACCTCGTGGGCCAGTTGAGTTCTCTAGCAGGCAAGCACTTCGATCCTGCCACGGCCGGCGCCTACAAGGGCCTAGGAATCGTTCCTCAGCGTTCCATGCAGATCTCCCAGCTCATGGGGGAGAAGTTTGAGGAAGGGGTTATCAACAACATAGCCAAGCACATGGCGAAGAACCCAGAGGCAATCCAACTTCACAACCAGACCCACAAGCCTTACCAGCAGTTGGCACAAGAGATGGAGGTCAGTTTGGCCCCCAACGAGCGTGCTGCAATGCTCTATCACACCTATAAAGTGGGTGAAGGCGGTTCCTTCAAGTATGGGGAGCTCCACAAGGCATTGATCCACTATGGCTTGAGCAAGAACCGAACACCAGAGATGGCCAAAGAGGTTGCTGACAAGTTCACCTACAAATACACCATGAACGGTCAGACCTTCAGCGATGAAAGAGCCTCGATCCTTATCGGCACTATGTTCGCCTCCAAAGATGGATTCGGCTATGTGATCGGGCAGAACGTAGCCCCAAGGAATTTTAGCGACCTTACCTCTGCTATCAAGAGAGCGAACCTAGGCGGAAGTGCTGCACCAGGCGAGCTAAAGATTCCCGATCCTGTTGGTGATGAGAAAGCCAAACTGGAAGCTGACGGCAAGCCATTCGATATGGAGCTTTCCACACAGGACTTGGATGGAACCAACAAGCTCGATGTTCAGAGCAATATCAAAAACATGAGAGCCAAGGCTACTCATGCTCCTAAAGTCGGACTAGGCGGGCACCCACCGATATGAGTCATGTGCAACAAAAAAGGAGCCTTTATGGCTCCTTTCTCGTTCGATCTACTTATTTTAGATCGCTGGATGACCACCAGCACCTTGTGAAGGACTATGGTGGATTTTCTTTGGCGTTTGAGGCTGCACAACGGCATCAGCTTGCGCTTCAGGAAGACTCTCGCTGCTTGGAATGACAACCTGTTGTGCGATAGGTTTGCCTTGTGCAGTCAATTGCTTGATGAGATCCCTAAGAGGGTCTGCCAACTGCTCACCAGTAGGCTTGGTCAGATCGACACCCAACTGGGTCAACAAGCTTTGATCCTGAGGTAATGCACCAGCCCCAACAAGGTAGTCAAAGGTAGCGGGATCAAGGAACAAGCTGATGATCAAGTTTTTGGTCTTGGTGTCCTCGATATCCTTTCCATTGACACGAACAATGTAGTTGATGTGTTCGGTGACTGCTTTGGCATTCTCAGCAGTCTGATTGTCAGCATAAGTGTTGACTGCCTTGATCAAGCCTTTGTAACGAGCAACCCCCTTCGCCCCAACCTTGGAAGTGAACAACAACAAGGCATTCTGTTGGTGTTCAGGCAAGGTCTTGAATCCCTTGATCTGGTCGACCAGAGGCTTTTCAAGTTCAGGACGGTTGACAAGTAGCTGAGCCAACATCGCATTGACCTTATCTAGCTTGGCATTGGTTTCATCGTTCTGCTTCTTGATGATCTCGGTATCCTGCTTGATATCGACCAGATACTTGTCCTGCCAAGTCTTGATGACTGGCACAAAGTGGGCAATCACTCCATTGGGGCTACCCATGGCATAGCTGGCACAAGCTGCAACACTGGTGAAGCCGAAAGCGGTCAGGCACAAACGAAGGCGTTTTTTGATCTGCTCGGTGGACTGTTTGTTCTTTTTGCCTAGGTACAAGATAACGGAACCAACACCCGTTGCAACGGCACCAGCCAACAAATATTCGCTATGGCGACCAATGATATCAATGGCACCACTTCCAATTGCTGATACTGCGATTGGGAAATTATAGAAAGCATTAGGGAGACCAATATGGTCACGAACAAAAATCCATGTCTTGTTCTGCCCACCCTCCTTCTTAACATCGAAATTCACATTACTTAATTCTTGCTGTTGGTTCTCACTCATCTCTCGCCCCCGTTGAAAATTAGTACACTATCGTACAACTTTGAAAAATGCAAATTTGTCAAGCACTTAGCAACACCCAACTTTAGGATGGGATTGTCTCACCGTCCCAACTCTGCCCGTCAGCACCCGCCTCAAATTTGACAAGAATAAAGTTTTTTCATAAAAGAGAATGAGGAGCCTAATGTGAAGGAGTGCCATGTTAATAGCAAGAAAACTGAAGGTGGAATTTGGGGATGATTTACCTTCTTGCATCGTAAAAGACAACCCATTCCTATCCGCCTTTCTCATAACAATGTCTTTCTATCTACCTGTAGGTGAGAAGTACATCATGTCTTCGCTGGGTGGAGCAATTAAGCATCTGGACAAGGATAAGGATAGCGAGCTCATCAAGGAAATCAAAGTCTTCATTCACCAGGAATCCTTCCACAAGGACCTGCATGATTCAATGAATGCCGTCTTCGAGAGAAAGACCAAGAACAAGATTGGCGAATGGATTAACAAAAAGATTGAAGAGCATAAAGACGACTATATCAAAGGGCGAGTTGGACTAACGATGGCATCTGAACATACTACTTGCCTATTGGCAAACTGGTTGATCAACAACAGACATCAATTCCAAAGTGCTGACGAAAGAATCTACAAAGTGACAATTTGGCATTGTGCCGAAGAGATCGAACATAGAGCAACCGCATTCAAGGTCTCCCCCACTGAGCCATACATTCACTGCGCAACCCAAATGTTGCTGCTTTTTGCTTTATACGAGACAGGCTTTATAGCAGGCAAGCAGTTGTATCACGGTGTCTATACAGACTACAAAAGGTTCAGCATCTCCAGGTTCTTCCGAATCTTCCCTCCCTGCTGGTTGATGCTCGGGCTGAGCTTTCTTCTCATGCCCAATTCCATGCTGTACCTTCGTGAAGGTGGGAACGTGTTCTCCGACATAGCCTCTCTGGACTTAGGCGACAAAATTTTCTATTACGCCTCACACGTCTTCCTGCTCATCAACCTCCTATTCTATGTGTCCTACGACAAGGCAACTCATAGCTTAGATTCCCTATCATGAGACCATCATGGAAAAGGTGGAAGCGATCAAAGAGTGTGGAGTAGATCTATCAGAAACTACCGCTCGTGAATTAGGTGAGTTGGTAGGTGCTGAGAACATTAGTCGATTCCGAGGAGTTCTCTATTCCAATGCCGTTCCCTATAAGCGGGTGCGTGAGCTGCTGACACTCAATAGGTGTTGTTGGCTTCTGACCTACAAGGGTGATGGTTTGGGTCACGAAGACATCCTTAATGACGAAGGCGATTGAGGAAAATATTCCGCTTGGTAGTGTATATGATAGTGACATATGTTGCTCCTGTTTAAAAGCAACATACAAAGTCCTATATGAATGTCAATATCTAGACGAACATACGACAAAAGCACCCGAAGGTGCTTTTATGAGGGTGGTCATACCCATAGTGTTCCCAAAAAACTTATTCTTTTCAGGCGGAATGACTGGCTTTGTTTTGTGCTGCTTGAGCCTGCTTTTCTTCACGAGCCTTCTTGCGTTTGACAGCTACTTTTGTTTCTTCGTTCACCTTGTTGCCAAACTGGGATTGGTCATCAAGAATAGCTTTTTCAGCAGCATCGCTTTCAGCATTGATCTCTTCACGAGTCTTGCCAGCCAAAGCACCATACTTCATGGCAAGTTCTTTGAAGGCACGCTGAGAGACGATCCATGAAGCCAACATCTCTTGCTGCTTATCGTAGGTTTCGCGGAAACGACCATTCTTTGCAGCAATCTCAGCCATGGGCTTGGACAGAAGTGCTTCCAATTCGTTAGCACGATTGCGTTGGAATGCTGCACCAGCCTCAGCCATCCCCGCATCTTCTTGGGAGCGGCGCAATGCGTCCCCCATGTTATCAAGAGCACGGCCTTGACGATCAATGGTGCGGCCTTGTTCGCCCATCTTTTCCAAGGTATGCAAAGTACCGATAGTATTCAAAAAGTCGCTCATTTTCTTATTCCTTTTAGATCCACAAATCGTTAAATTTGTCAAGCACTAATTGTACACTACCGTACAAATTAAGAAAAAGCAAATTTTATTGAGTTTTCAAGCGATTACTGTCTATCTTGAATAAAGTTTTCTGAGAGAGCTTTCTTTTTGCAACCCATCTGGTGAAGAACAACCACCTACCAGACCATGTTCTATGAATGAAGATAGGACAGACAATCATGAAGAGAAGTCCCACCAAGACATATTCTACCGCCTTTACATCAAAACTTAGTGTCTTTAGTAAAACCACTCCACCTATCCCAAACATCATGGAGCCAACTAGGATTGTGGCAAGACAGGCAACTGTGATTCCAATCTTAAACCACTTTACTAAGAAGTCCCACAACCAATCTACTATCTTCTCAAATTCATCCATATTCAATCCCCAACCAATTGAATAGATGTATGAAACTGAGCGGTGCTTGTCAATGCTCCAACAGAGTTACCGTGGATCGCAAAATAGTCTGAAATAGACTATAGCACATTTCAAGCCATTCAAGAATCAAATGGCATTCGGGGCCTCGATCAACCAAGTCACCAACTGAGAACAGCCTATCTTTGGATGGGTCAAACTCTATAGTATTCAATGCACTATTCAAGCGAGAGAAGCAACCATGAATGTCGCCCACGGCAAAATCTCGCCCGATTGAATTGGGACCAAAGTGTTTGACGAACTTTGTCATTGGTGGGAGGGGCTGTTGAGCGATAAACTTGATTATATCGCATTGCGCCTATTTTAGATAAGAAATCGGCTTAATGATGAGCTTTAATTGCCGTCGTTTGGCTATATTTATTTGTGGGGTATATTTCCTGGGGAGGTTGCATATTTTTATGTTTTTTGTATGAATATCTAGCTGACTGGGCTTGTTCTATTTTCTCGTAAATCATATTGACTGGTGTTGGTAAAGCCTTAATTTTATTGTGCAAGAAAATTCAGTTCGGGACTTTGCTCAACTTTCGAGGTCAATGTCGTTTACTTTTCTATATCGAAACAGAATGCCGCGAGGCATAACCTATTGAGTGGGCGCGTCGACTACCGCCGATAATACTGACGGCTATCACAATTTAACTATTTCGCCATGCGGTAGGGACTTTCCGCGCCACTGTAGTCAAGGACAGCGATCGCACGTCTATCGGTAGGAGCGAGATTTTCGTTACAGGCTACTTCTTCGTCCTTTGATCGCGGCGAGCATCAGCCTCTGCCGTGGACGATACCTTCTGACCGTCCAGCCAATCTTGAACGTCCCTGACAAGGTAGGCGACACGCCTTGGCTTGCGAACGAATTTTGGTCCCTTGCCTGAAACCCGCCATTTCCTTAGGGTGCTCAGGCTTTCCCTGATCCAGTCTGCCAGCTCCTCCTCCGTGATCAATTGATCGGGAGTAAATGCAACAGGAGCGGAAGGTTGAATCTGCTGAGATTGAGCGGAGAGACACTCCACCGCGACAGCGAGCTGCCCAATGGTAGCGGCAGCGTCCTGAGGCAACTGCCTAAGTCTGAAGAGAAGCTCGGATGGATGCATGGTCATCTGGCAGGTTGGGAAGGATGCCAGATGCTTGCGTACTCAATCGAAAAATGGAGCCCCCGTGCAAGAACAGCCTTGGGACAGCAGTGTGCACTACCCAGAGAACATTAACTGGGCGGGGCTGTAGCCTAATGAGTAGTTTTTGTAGCTTAACAGAAACGCAGCCCAAATGAACAAGGGCTTAGCATGCGCTAAGCCCTTGATTTTATGGTGGGATGGGAGGGACTCGAACCCTCGACTCTCTGATTAAAAGTCAGATACTCTAACCAACTGAGTTACCATCCCGAAAAACTTTCGACTTCGAAGTACAACAAACTACCGGGTACAGCCACCTAAAATCTGTAGCCTATACGTAGCTTAACGAATTTTAGGGCCTTGAGAAGAACCGCCAATTGGTCGGAAACCCTTGTAGGCGCTTACTCTTAGGCTTGTGCGTCTCGCGCACCCAACAGGTTAAAAGTCTACTGCTCTACCGACTGAGCTAAAGACCCCAAAGACCGCGATTATAGGAAGATATCTGCGATTCTGTCAACGCTCACCAGATCAAACGAGCTGCTCCATTCGCCACATCTGGTAGCGGAACGCCAGCACCGCACCGATCACGATGCCGGCCAGCGCGATGAACGAACCGATCGCCAGCGTCGACACGCCCGACAGCCCCTGCCCGATCGTGCAACCCAGCGCCGTAACGCCCCCAATGCCCATCAGGATGCCGCCAATGATGTGGTTGCCCGTGTCCTCGGCATTGGCAAAGCCCTCCCAGCGGAACGTGCGCGTGGCCAGCGCCACCGCTGCCGATCCTGCAATCACGCCAAGCACGCTCACAATGCCGACCGTCAGTACCTTCGATGTATCACTGAAGAACATCAGCCACTCCAGCGTGTACGACACCGGAGCCACGAAGCTCAGCGCTTCCATGCGCCCGCTGTTGGTCGCCACAAACGCTTCCTGCAGCGTGTTCGGATCTTCCTGCACGTAACCGAGATGCCCCGATACGTACCACATGCCGACGATGATGAGCCCGACGCCGATGCCGCCCAGCAGGTTGTCGCCCGTGCGGAAATCGCGCCCCAGCAGCGCCCACAGCGACAGCGCCCCGCCGATCCCCAGCGCCAGCACCAGACGCAGCATGCGCACATCACCGGAGAACGCGTGGCCCAGCACGCTCGGCAGATCCTGCGACGTCGGCAACGCAACGGCTACGCTGTCCACCGTTGCCACACGCACCACGCCAAACACGCCCTTGAGCGTCATGTACGCCGCAAGCCCCAGGAACACGAACACCACGACCGACTTGAGATTGCCGCCGCCGATGCGCACCAGCGTCTTGCTGCCGCACCCCGAGCCCAGCACCATGCCGAAGCCGAACAACAGCCCGCCCACCAGCGACGACAGCCACAGCAGCTTGCTCGCCGTGTAGATCGTCTTGCTCGTATCGATCAGGCCAAGCCAGCTCAGGCATCCCGTGCCGATCATGGCCACGCCGATGGCCAGCGCCCACATGCGCAGCCGATTCCAGTCGCCGATGTTGACGACATCGGACACCGCGCCCATCGTGCAGAAGTGCGTGCGCTGAAGGATCGCGCCAAACACGAACGTCAGCACAAACGTGCCCCACAGCACTGTGTGGGACAACACGTTGAGGTCGATATCGGGCATGGTGCCTCAGACGTAGCGGGTGGGATCGGGCACGCCCGCGGCTTCAAAGCCGGCCTTGCGGATGCGGCACGAATCGCACACGCCGCAAGCGCGGCCGGCGTCGTCGGCCTTGTAGCACGACACGGTCAGGCCGTAGTCCACGCCCAGCCGCACACCGGCCTGGATGATTTCCGCCTTGGTCATGTCGATGATGGGTGCGTTCACTCGGATGCGCTCGCCTTCCACACCGGCCTTTGTCGCCAGGTTGGCGAGCGTTTCGTAAGCGGCAACGTATTCGGGGCGGCAATCCGGATAGCCGGAGTAGTCCACGGCATTCGCGCCAAAGAATAGGTCGCGTGCGCCGACCGCCTCGGCCCAGCCAAGCGCCAGCGACAGCATGATCGTGTTGCGCGCCGGCACATACGTGATCGGGATACCCGTCTGCGCGCCGTCAGTCGGCACGTCGAGCGCATCGTCCGTCAACGCGGAGCCCCCGAACTTGCGCAAGTCCAGATCGACGATTTCATGTCGCACTGCGCCGAGCGCCGCCGCCACTTTCTTGGCTGCTTCCAACTCGGACGAATGGCGCTGGCCGTAGCGCATCGACAGCGCGTAAGTCTCAAAACCGTCCGCATTGGCCATGGCGAGCACGGTGGCAGAGTCCAGCCCGCCGGAGAGCAGGACGATGGCGCGTTTTTTCATGGGTAAAGCCTTGCAAAGCAAATCGGGAAGGCCCGCATTTTAGCGTGCCGCCGCCCTGCCCGCGCCCAACCGGGCATATGCCCGCTATTCAGCGGTCCATGAAAAAACGCCCGCCGGTGCAGCCACGGGCGGGCGTTTGTTTACATGCCGAGCGGCCTGCCGATCAGCGCATCGACTTCAGACGGCTTTGCGCCGTCTTGGCCTGCTCGGTGCCGGGATACTGAGAGACCACCGATTCCAGCGTCTTGCGTGCGGCCGCCTTCTGGCCAGACTCGCCCTGGTTGGTCGCCACCTGCAGCAGCGCATCGGGCGCCTTCGGATGCTGCGGGTTGCTGCGCGCCATGTTCTCGAGCACGTAGCTCGAGCCCTTGTAGTCGCGCTGCGCATAGAGCGCGTTGCCTAGCCAGAACTGCGCGAGCGGCAGATACGGGCTTTGGGGATACTTCTTCACGAACGCCGAGAACTGATTGCCTGCGCCCTTGAAGTCCCCGCCCTGGAACGCCTTGAGCGCAGCGTCGTATTCCGGCTTCTCGTTCGGCTGGACCATGCCTTCGCGGCCATCCACCGTGGCTTGCTGCGGCTCGAACTTCTTCAGGCGCGCATCGAGGTCGGCGTAGTAATCCTTTTGCTGCTTGGTCAGCGTATCGACGCTGTTCTGCAGGACTTCGTTCTGCCCGCGCAGGCGCGCCACTTCCGATTTGAGTGTCTCGATCTGGTTTTGCGCGTCGATCAGGTTCTTGCTGTTCTGATCGATGCGCTGGGCAGCCGTCGACTGGAAGTTGTTGAACTTGTCGCGCATGTCGATGATGGCGCGGCGCGCCTCATCGTCGTCAAACACCCCCGCTGCCGCCGGGCCGGCCATGGTGAGGGCGCCACCCGCGACGAGCGTCGCCAGCAGGACGGCCCGACGCATGGCCCCATAAGCGCGCTGTTTCATCATCGTATTCATGTGATTGCCAACGTAAGAACGCCGGCCGCAACCTCGCAGCCGGCGCGTTCCACTTCAAACCGTACCGATTAATAGACGATGTCGGCGCGGCGGTTCTGTGCCCACGAGTCTTCGTCGTGGCCGGTCGCTTGCGGCTTTTCCTTGCCCAGGCTCACGGCTTCCATCTGGCTGTCAGGCACGCCCATCGACGACAGGGCGCGACGCACGGCCTCGGCACGCTTCTGGCCCAGTGCGAGGTTGTATTCGCTGGTGCCGCGCTCGTCGGTGTTGCCCTGGATCAGGACCTTGCGCTGATTGTGCGATTGCAGGTAGCGCGAGTGCTGACCCAGCAAGCCTTGGTACTCCGGCTTGACCGAGTAGCTGTCGAAATCGAAGTAGATGCTGCGCTTGGCCAGCGGGCTGTTCGGGTCGGTCAGTTCGTCGCGGCCCACGTCCACCGGGGTCACCGTGCGGGCATCCGCACCCGTGCCGGCGGCACCGCCCGTACCGTTCTTGGCCGTATCGTCCAGCTTCACGCCCGAGCTGCAAGCGCCCAGGGCCAGCAGCGCGGCAATGGCTGCGAGTTTGATCATGGTTTGGGACTTCGACATGTCCGATTTCTCCTAGTGGAACAGCTTCGTTATTGCATGAAAGGACCCCACGCCGGCTCACGAACTTCGCCGGCCTGGAGGGAAAGAACCTGACGCGTGCGGCCATCGGTGGACACAGCGGCCAACACCGATTTGCCGCCAACGCGCGTGGCATACAGGATGAACTTGCCGTTGGCCGCAAAGCTCGGCGATTCATCGTTAGAGGTGTCCGTCAACGCGTTCACATCGCCATTCGACAAATCCTGCGTGTACAGGCGGAAGGCACCGCCCACGCGCGAAATGTACGCCAGCAGCTTGCCGTCCGGCGACACGCGCGGGCTCGTGTTGTAGTTGCCCTTGAACGTCACGCGTTGCGCAGCGCCCGCCTCTTCGCCGTCAACCGACATGCGATAGATCTGCGGCGCACCGCCGCGGTCGCTGGTGAAATAGATGTACCGGCCATCCGGCGAAAACGACGGTTCGGTATCGATCGCGCTGCTGCGGCTCAGGCGGCGCAGGCCCGAGCCATCGGCGTTGACCAGGTAGACTTGCGTATTGCCATCGCGCGAGAGCGACACCGCCACATGACGGCCGTCCGGCGACCAGGCCGGCGCAGAGTTGTTGCCCTTCTGGTTCGAGATCACCGTACGGCGGCCTGCCACCAGGTCATGCACGTACACCACCGGCTTCTTGCTCTCGAACGACACATACGCGACTTTGGTGCCATCCGGCGACCACGACGGCGAGATGATCGGCTCATTGCTCGTCAACGCGATCTGCGGGTTGGCGCCATCCGAGTCAGATATCTGCAGTTGGAAGCGACGGCCAACCTTGGACACGTACGACAGACGCGTTGCAAAAACACCGCGCTCGCCAATCAGCTTCTGGTAGATGTAATCGGCAATTTCATGCGCGGCCAGGCGCAGTTGGCCAGGGCCACGCGTAAGCGACAGGCCGCCCAGGCTTTCGCCCTTGGCGGTGTCGTACAGGCGGAAACGAATCTCGTAGCGGTCGCCGTTGCGCGTCACGG
>JGI12087J14258_100049_pt1 | contig 25660 bp, 31 predicted proteins | sample Napbiom13C3doseB_FD_14258 | JGI IMG/M metagenome (IMG submission 14258) | reverse complement strand
CCATAGCGGGGCGCCGTCAGTTGGCGGCGTATGTCCTGGAAGACCTGATGACACCCGCTGCGGTGAGATGAGGTAGTCGTGATGGATCCAGGTACCCGTTCGCAGGTCGATGTCCTTTACAGCCGGCATCACGCATGGCTGCAAGGCTGGCTGTTGCGAAAGATCGGCAATGCATGCGATGCGGCGGACATCGCCCAGGATGTATTCGTCAGGGTGCTTCACAGGAAAGTCGTCGAGATCCGTGAGCCGCGCACCTACCTGGGCACCATTGCCAATGGGCTGGTCATCGATTTCTGGCGGCGGCGGGAACTTGAGCAAGCATGGCTGGAGACGCTGGCTCAATTGCCGGAAGCACATACGCCATCGCCCGAAAGCCGTCTGCACTTCCTGCAGACGTTGATCGAGATCGATCAGATGCTCGATACGCTGAAGCCGAACGCGCGCACGGCATTCCTGCTGGCGCAGCTCGACGGCCTGACTTGCCCGCAGATCGCGGAGCGCATTGGCATGTCGCTGGCGACCGTCGAGCGGTACATCAGCCAGGCGCTGCGCCGATGCTACGCGTTGCAGTTCGGCGCTTAGCAACCGGCACAAGCACAGGGCGCAAAGATGTCCAGTTCGCAAGCCGATTTGCCGTCAGAAGTCATTGATGCGGCCATTGATTGGGCCATCCGCCTGCTGTTCAATGAACCCAGCGACGAGATGCGCCAGCGCTTTCTGGTCTGGGAGGGCGCGGATCCCCGGCACCGGCTGGCATGGCAACGCATCCAATCACTACGCGATGGATTCCCCCGTGTGCCGGCGACGCTGGCTGTGGAGACGCTCCGCAACGCCGAGACCATTCGCGGCCGCCGCCAGGCAGGGCGCCGCCAGGCGATCAAGTTGCTGGCTCTGGGTGGCGTATCGGCGTTTGGGTTGTCCATGGCCTATCGCGAATCGCCATGGAGAAGCTGGGCCGCCGACGTGCATACCGGCGTGGGCGAGCAACGCAGGCTGGCGCTGGAAGATGGCACGGTCGTCGTGCTCAACACCGAGACCGCCCTCGATATTCGCTTCGATGGCCAACATCGCGACGTGTTGCTTCGGCGTGGCGAGATTCTGGTCACGACTGGGCACGACGGCGACGCAGCGCGGCCATTCCGTGTGCAAACGCCGTTCGGCGCGATGCGCGCGCTCGGAACACGTTTCGCGGTGCGGCTCGAAGCGGATCGCGCGTGTGTCAGCGTGCAGCAGGGCGCGGTCGCGCTGCACGACGGCAAAGCGCCATCGCAAGCCGTTGCCACACCGGGCACGACCTGGACGATGACGCAGGACACGAGCGCATTGAGCGATGCCGCCGCGCTGTCGCCCGACAGCTGGGCCAACGGGCTGCTATCCGGCAGCAACATGCGCCTGGCCGACGTGCTTGCGGAGCTGGCCCGCTATCGCCACGGGCGCATCGATTGCGATCCCGCCGTGGCGGATCTGGTCATCTCGGGTGCGTACCGCATCGACGATACGGATCGCACGCTGCGTTTTCTGGAGAAGGCGCTGCCAATCCGGGTGTCGTACTTCACGCGCTACTGGGTTCGCGTCGGGCCCAGGGTGCATGCCTGAGACAGGGTGATGTAAAAAAAATCGAGATGAATTGAGGGGATTGGACGACCTGTCCGGCTTGGATTGTAGGAACCCTCTTCAATCCGCTCTGGACTTCGCAACCATGTCGTCACACCGATCCCGCCATCTGTCATCCCGCACCAGCACCCAGTCCGCATGCCTCCCTTCGCCCAAGCCACTTGCTGCCGCACTCCATCAGGCGATGCTCTGCCTTGCCGTCGGCTCGGGTGCCATGTCGATCAACGCCATCGCGCAGACTTCCACGGACAAGGCTCCGGAAACCACCCTTCCCGCAGTGACGGTGAGCGCCGTGGCCGCCAGTGATTCCACCGATCTCCCGGCAGCCTATGCGGGCGGGCAAACCGCGCGCGGCGGCCGCCTCGGGATGCTCGGCAACCGTGGCAGCCTGGATACCCCGTTCTCCACCACCAGCTACACGGCCCAGCGCATCGAGGATCAACAGGCCGTGACCCTGGCCGACGTGCTCAACGCGGACCCTTCGATTCGTTTCACCGGCCAGACTGGCGGTGTCACCGACTCGTTCATGATTCGCGGCTTCCCGATCAATGAAGGCAACCTGTCGGAAGTCGCGTTCGACGGCGTGTATGGCGTTTCGCCGAACTACCATCTCTTTCCTGAATACATGGAGCGCGTCGAGGTCCTCAAGGGGCCGGCCGCGATGCTCTACGGGATGTCGCCCAACAGCGGTGTGGGGGGCGTGGTGAACCTCGTTCCCAAGCGGGCGGGTGCCACGGACCTGACACGCTTCACGCTCGACTATGCATCGGACGCCCAAGTGGGCGGGGCCGTTGACTTGAGCCGTCGCTGGGGCAACGACAAGGAGTGGGGCGTTCGCTTCAATGGCTTGCACCGCCAGGGGCCCACGCCGCTGGACAACCAGAAGTCACGCAGCGAGGTGGCGGCCGTATCGCTTGACTATCACGGCGACCGTCTGCGGGCATCGCTCGACCTGATCGAGCAGTACCAGTGGATCGATGCGCCGACGCGCCCGTTTCTGGTGGCTCCTGGCATCGAAGTGCCGGCGGCACCCGATGGTCGGCGTAACGTCACGCAGCCTTGGGGATGGTGGAAGTCCAACGACGTCTCGACGCTGTTGCGCGTCGAATATGACGTGGCGGACAACGTCACTGTCTATGCCGATGCCGGCGGGACGCGGTCCGACGTGTCCCGCCTCTCGGACCAGACCCCGACAATCCTCAACGCGGCAGGCGATACTTCCGCCGCAGTGCAAAACTGGAGGTTTCAGATCAACCGGATGTCGTTCGATACCGGCGTGCGCGCGAAGTTCGACACCGGTCCGGTCAAGCATGCACTTGCATTGCAGGCCAATCTCTACTCGGATCGTATTGCCAACGCCAACGTCGCGGGAACGCCGGTCCGTTCGAATATCTACAACCCGGTGGTGGGCCCCGAGCAGTCGATCGCGCCGCCGAGCTTTGTTCCCAAGGTGTCGGATTCCACGCTCTCCGGCGTAGCCCTGGTCGACACGGTCAGCACCATGGATGATCGCGTGGCCTTGACGCTTGGCTTGCGGTATCAACAGGTCGAGTCGAACAACTACAACACCGCAACCGGCGCAAAGTCGTCCTCGTATGACGAGAACGCTGTGACGCCGCTGGCCGGCATCGTCTTCAGGCCATGGCGCAATGTTTCCTTCTATGCGAACTATGTCGAGGGGCTGAGCAAGGGTGATATCGCACCGGCCACTGCTTCGAATGCAGGTCAGGTATTCGCCCCCTACAAGACGAGGCAGCAAGAGGTCGGCGTCAAGGTCGATGCCGGATCCATCATGGCCACGCTGGCAGCCTTCCGCATGACCAAGCCGAGCGGCCAGTTGTTCGGCACGGTTTACGCTGTGGACAGCGAACAACGAAATCAGGGGCTGGAACTGACTGTCTCTGGCGAAGTGGTGCGGCGTGTTCGGCTGCTGGGCGGCATTACCTGGCTGGACGGCAAGCTGACCAAGACCAATAGCACTGCGACGCAGGGCAACCGGCCGGTGGGCGTACCGGACTTCATGGCCAATCTTGGCGCCGAATGGGACCTGCCGTGGCTGCAGGGCCTGACATTGACTGGCGCGCTCAATTACACGGGCCGCACCTACGTCAACCAGGCCAACACGCAGTCGGTGCCGTCGTGGACCACCGTCGACTTTGGGGCTCGCTACCGGACGAAGGTGTCGGGCAAGACCACCACGTTCCGGGCCACGGTCATCAATGCCTTCGACAAGCATTACTGGTCGGGCGTGGCTTCCTACAGCACGATCTCGCAGGGCGCGCCGCGCACGTTCCTCGGCTCGGTGACGGTGGACTTCTGATGCAGGGCCCATGCAGATAGGCTGCCGCCAAATCCTGCTCGGGATCGCTCTCGCGACGGCAATCATCCTGGATGCCCGGGACTGTCCGGCCGCTGGTTCCGTGCAAGGGGCGGCGGCCGAGGCTCGCACTTACTCGATACCACCCGGTCCGCTGGACGCGGCGCTCATACAGTTCGCCACGGCATCGAAGATGGACCTGGCCTTCGATGCCGACGCGCTGCGGAAGCTGCACAGCGCGGGGCTGACGGGGCTGCATACGATTGCCGACGGCATCGGGATCCTGCTCCACGAGACTGGCTATTACGCCGTCGACTTGCGCGATGGAGGGTATCTGATTCGCAAGACCTCTGCCGCCGACACGCAGGCGGAAGCCGCGCAGACATTACCCACGGTGACCGTAGTCGGCCAGGCCTATCGCACCGATGTGTCGCAGGGCGCGGAAGCCGGTCATGGAATCGCCGGCAAGGTGAATCTGGGAGCCCTGGGAAGCATAGGCGGCATGGACTCGCCAGTCAGTACCCGGGTTTTCGACGCGCGCGAGATCCGGGACCAGCAGGCGCATAGCGTGGCCGATGTCGTGGATAACGATGCTTCGGTTCGCTCGGTCAGCAAGCCGGGCGGCATTCTCGACGCCTTCACGATTCGCGGATTTCCGTACAGCAACGGTAACTTCGGTGAAATTGCGTTCGATGGCGTCTACGGCATCGCGTCCAACTATCGCGTTGCGACGGGGTACGTCGAGCGGGTGGAGCTGATCAAGGGCCCCGCCACACTGCTCTACGGCATGTCACCTGGCGGCAGCGTGGGCGGCGCCATCAACATCGCGCCGAAGAGGGCAGGGGACGCGGACGTGACCGAGGCTGCTGCGGACTATGGCTCGTTGTCCCAGTTTGGCGCGAACATCGATGTGGGCAGGCGGCTCGGCGGCGACCGTGCGTTCGGCATTCGCTTCAATGGTGGCTACCGCGGTGGTGATACCGCTCTGGACAACCAGCATCGCGATGCCGGCTCAGGGGCGCTGGCTTTCGACTATCGCGGCAGTCAGTTGCGCGCGAGCCTCGATGTCATCGCCCAGTATGAGCGGATATCGGCGCCGTTCCGGCTGCTGCATATCGTTGCGGGTATCGACGTGCCAGCGGCGCCGGACGGCCATCGCAACATATCTCAGCCATGGGAGTCTTCGGAAATCCATGATGGCGCGACATTGGCGCGGGTTGCCTACGACGTTGACGAGAACACGCAGGTGTTCGCCCACGTCGGAGGTGGCCGCACACGCGTGGCGCGCGTTTTCGCCATCACGCCGACGATCATCAACGAGGCGGGAGACGTATCCGTATCCGATACGAACTACCGATTCGACGTGGCACGCACTAGCGCCGAAGCCGGTATGCGATGGCGGGTTGCCATCGGCCCGATGACGCATCGTATTGTACTGTCGGCCAGCGGCTACAGGGACCGGCTCAATCGCGGACTCGTGAGCTCTGCGATCACGTCGCTTACCAATCTCTACGATCCGGTGCCGCTACCTCCCCAGTCGATTGCCGATCCCGCCAGCGTGCCCAAGGTGTCGTCGACGTACCTGACAGGGTTGTCCCTTGTCGACACGGTATCGACAAGGGATGAGTCCTTGCAGTTGACGGCCGGATTTCGCTATCAGCGCATTCGTTCCGACAACTTCAACCCGGAAGGCGTTGTGATCGAGCACTACGACGCGGGTGCGTTAGCCCCTCTGCTCGGTATCGTGTTCAAGCCGAACCAGGCCGTATCACTCTACGCGCACCGCATTGACGGACTCAGCAAAGGAGGTGTCGCGCCGACAAGCGCGGCAAACGCAGGGGAGGTGATGGCACCTTACCGTTCTACCCAGTACGAGGCCGGGGTCAGGCTCGCGCGGCAGGACCTTGAAGCGACCATCAGCGCTTTCCAGATCAGCAGGCCTGTTGGCGTGATGAGTGGGGCGAGTTTTGCGGTCGACGGCGAGCAGCGTAACCGCGGACTGGAACTTGGCGTACGACACGAGTTGCTGCCAGGCGTGCGCGTCAACGCCGGTGCGATGTGGCTCGACGCGACGATCTCGGGGAGTCCAACGCTGTCTGGAAAGACCCCGGTCGGCGTGCCATCGTGGCAACTCAATCTTGGCGCGGAATGGGACGTCCGCCAGATTCCAGGCCTGACGCTGGTCACTGCCGTCTCTAGCAACGGTGCGCAGTATGTGGATGCGGCGAATACTCAGCTTGTGCCATCGTGGACTCGCTGGGACCTGGGAATGCGATATCGCGTGAGTGGCGCGCGCTACCCCGCGACAGTGCGTCTTGCTATTCGCAACGTTCTGGGAAGACGAGGATGGGCCGCCGTTGATGCCTACGGAGGGCTGGCTCAAGCTGATCCACGGGTCGCATTGGTCTCAGTAACTGCCAGCTTCTGATTGTCAGTTACCAATGGGACATCAACCTAAGCCCACCCGCCAGGCTTGCCTAATGTCGCGACCATATGCAGCTTCCTCAATCAAATAGTTGCCCCATCATCCATTTAACATAATATACATTATATGTATTTGATGGGCCGACCGATCCGCTTGGAATCAGTCAGCCCACAGCGCACGCTTCGTCAGGCGAAGCGCAAGGTCATGGCGCGGCGGGCAGGTTTAAAAAGCTTCTGGAGCTTCGAGTACATCGACTCGTTGGCTGGGTTGTACGCTGTTTCGAGCAACTTGATCGCCTCAAGCGGCTTCATCCCTGCGGCGCTGCCCAGGGCGATTTCTTCGGTTGCTGTCAAGGCGGACCCACGGCCTACAGCGTTGTCCACCCTGCGGAGGTCCACGCCAGCGGCCTCTGCAAGTGCACGATAGCTATTAAACCCCCCTCGGAGTTTAATAAATTCAATCGCCTCTTTTACACTCATTTTGAGTCCTCCTGCTATACTTAGATCACACTCAGATTGAGTGAATGACTCACTCAAGTTGAGTCGAAGTGTAGGGCCAAATGCCCAAGGTGTAAACCGTTGCCCGGTGGGTCCGGGTTTCCAAATGTAGCGAGGGGAATCTCATGAAATTCAAGGCGCAAATTTTTGTGATTAACCGTAAGGATTGGTCGTTCGATGGCAAGTCGGGCACTACCTACTCGGCTCAAATGCTGATCACGTCGGCCCGCGAAGAGGACGGCAAGATGGTTGAGGACGTGTTCGTGGCTCGCCTGAAGGTGCCCGAGCACATGAAGAACACCCAGCCGGGTGAATACATCATGGAACTCGTGCCGTTCGCGGACGGTAACGGCAATCTCGATTTCCGCGTCGTGGCGCTGGTGCCGTTCGGTCGTCCGGCGGCAAACGGCAAGGCTCCGGCATCGGCGGCGGCGTAAGAAAACCCCTCGTGTCTCGCAGCGATGAATTGCGAGTGACAGGCCGGAACAGCACGGCCAATTTTTCGTAAACGAGGGGTCGGATATGGAAACGGCGGAAACGAGGCGTGCGGTGTTCCTGAAATCGCTGGGCTGGCATCAGGACGGGTGGATTTCGTTTGAGATGGGCGGCAAGTACTACCAGTGGGACGGTCGCTTGGCGTGCCGTGTCGGGCTGGAAGAACTCGGCGGCTTGATGGGGGAATGGTGATGCTCGCAATGGTGACGGTGCTTACGGTGGTCGCGGTGGTCGCGGTGGTCACGGCGATCCAACTGGGTTGGTGGGCAGCGGATGTCCTCGCATCGTCGCTGCTCGGGAATGTGTGGGGGTCATGATGTACGGGTTGTCTCTGGATGCGCTGATTCTCGGCTGTGTGGTGTGCCTGATGTTCGCGGCGGGGTTCATCGGTGGACGTCTTAGGTAGCTTGTGGTCGATGCTCTGGCCGGTGGCACTGGTAGCGGTCGCATACAGGCTCGCGCTGGTTCTGCTGGTCAAGCTCTGGCGAGACATAACGGGGTCGTTATGACGCAAGTCATTCTGTACTGCCTGATCGCGTGGGGGATGGGATACGCCTCGGGCTTCTGGATCAAGACGGCACAACGGGCATTTGAGGTGCTGGATTGAAAGCTGTACGGCTGGTGGACCGTCTCCACCGTCTTTTCTCGGGAGTGCATATGCACAAGCTGAAGCAACTGGCCATCTCGGCCAAACAGAAGTCGGCCCGCCTCGGTGCGGTAGCCATTGGTACGGCGCTGGTTGCCAACCAAGCCTTCGCCCAGGCATCGGGTGACGCCGGTCTCGACGCGATCAACGGTCTGAGCGACAAGGTCAAGAGCTACACCGGTGCCGCTCTGTCGGTGGCCGTGCTCGCGGCGGGCGCATGGTGGGGCATCGCCATGATGAAGAAAGCGTTCGGCAAGGCGAAGTAAGCCATGCGGACCTACCGTGTCGCACTGCTCGGGGGCCTCCTGCTCTGCCTCAGCGCGTGCGGCACGGTCCTCGACCCTCAGGCGCATCGCTACAGGTGTGCACCGGGCGACTGGTGCGTGGACGGCGGCAAGAGCCTGCACGACCTGTCTGCAAGCGGGGGTTGGGGGTGAACGGGAGATATATCTCCCCTAGCTCGTAGGGCTTGTGGATATGTGGTCAGGCCGCGTGCCTGTGGGCAACTGGTGGGAAACGGCAGTATCGTTTTCCACCAGTTGTCCATAGGCCGAAGAGCGGCGAACCCGAAGGGCTGTCCATATATCCACACGCCTCCTGCGGCGCGGGCAGTACCGCCACCGGCTCCCGCCTGCGGCTGGGAAGTGAATTGGAACAATTCGCTTCCCGGTCGTAGGCGAAACGGTCCACCTGCTGAGGGCGTCGGACAGCGTGAGGGAAGGGGAAATCGTTTGGCACAAACGGTTTCCTCTTTCCTCACGCGATCACTACCAGCCTTTCACCTGCCTGCGGTTCTGCGCCGCTCGCACTGCTGACAGGGCTAGCCTGCGAGTGGTAAGTGAATTGGCACAATTCGCTTACCAGTCGTAGGCGGGGCTTCACGGTTTCCCTGCTGCTAGAGCCCGCCAGCATAAGGAAAGGGGAAATCGTTTGGGACAAACGGTTTCCTCTTTGCTTATGCGTCCACTACCCTCCTCTCTCCTGCTTGCGATACTGCGGCGCATTCCTGCCCCCTCGGGCCTTCTCCCTCGCATCCTCTCCCTGCCTCGGATCGTGTTCGATCTGCTGCTGGCTCCGGTGCTGATGACCGTCTCCGTGCTTGCGTCTTTACTGCTGCCCATTCAGGCACACGCGCAAGCGGCTGGCGGCGCGGTGGTGGACTATGCCTATCAACGCACCATGTCTCGCATCGTCGCGGGCTCTGCTGCCGGTCTGCAAATGTCGAGCCCGACGACGATGAGCATCATTAACGCGGGCAAGGTCGTGGGCTCCTTCGCGGTCACGGAAAAGCGCCTGATTGATCTGGCGACGTTGGCGAAGTATGCGAGGGCGTCAACCGTGCCGGGGATCATCGCGCTGGCTGGGACTGAGTTGCTGGCCTATGGACTCGAAAAGTGTGCCGATGGCACGTGGTGCACGCGAGAGGCAAACAAGCCGAATGGTTCTAATGTCGATTGGGGCTCTACGGGGTGGATGACTGCGGGCGGCGCTTCGTGTACGTCTTACAGTTGCTCGGCGGAGGCAGCATGTAGAGCTGCGCCGAACATCGCGAACGGGAAGTATCCGCTTCTGAAGTACATCGTTCTGAATGGCGGCACACGGGCATACTGCTACTCGCGAAATGCTGCTGATAACCCGCTCTCTGAAGGCGGATGGGGGCTGATTCAGCGTCAGTCCAGCTACGTCGATCCTCCGGGCTCGCTAGTGCCAGCATCGGATGCCAATATTGAAACCGCGTGGAAAGGCGCATTCCAGGCGAAACCCTTCCTGCAAGAAAAGGTCTGGGGCTTTGAAGATCAGACCACGCAGAATCAACAGTGGGCGGATGCGCTGGCACAGCTCGCAGCGGTTGCTGCGCCGTCAACGGTGACCGTGGCTGATCCCACAACTAGTACGACCACGCCGACGGGTACAACCAAGGTTGATCGTTCGTGCACCTACGCTGCTTCCGCGAATGCGGATGCCGGATCGCAAAAGGATAAGCCTGCGTCTGTCGGCGTCACGTGCACCACTACCACTACTGCGCCAGACGGCACTGTCACGCAGCAAACAACGAAAACGGATGCATCGCCGCAAGGCGGCCAGACTGTGCCGCAAAAGGTGGATATCGATACGTGCGGGCTGCCCGGTAAGCCTGCGTGCAAGATGGATGAGACTGGCACCAAAACGCAATCCGATGTCGATACAGCGTTGCAGCAACGGTCATCGGATATGGATTCGCGGCTGAGCATCACGCAGCAGGCGGCGAATGATTCGTTGTCGGAAGTCGAGCGCAAACACGACTCCGTGCACATCTTCACGCTGTTCAACGTCTTTCCCACATTCGCAAGCGAGCAGTGCGAGAACCCGACTGTGCCGGGGGTCGTGGGTGGCTCGTTGCCGGTGGACATCTGCACGTACTACTACATGCTCAAGGATGTGATGGGGTTCGGGGTCGCGCTGTTCGTGCTGATCGATTCCGTACAGGTCGTTCGTGAAGCTGTGAAGGTGTAACCATGCCAATCCTCTCCGGTCTGCTGCTGATGCTGTTCGACTTTCTCGTGAAAGTCTTTCTCAAGTTCTTCGACATCAAGAAAGCGTGGGTGTTGGCAATCACAGTGATTACGCTGGGGCTGCTGTGGGGCACTTACTCGCTGGTGATGACGTGCATCAGTTCGTGCGTGCCATCTACGCCCGGTGGGTCCACGCTCGGGCCATTCTTTCGCATGGGCTGGGGGCTGGTTTTCAACGGCGTCACGATGATTTCGATTTCGTGCTGGATCGCGGTTGCTACTGGGGCGTCGCTGTATGTCTGGAAGAAAAAAATTCTGGATCAACTGATAAAGATGGTGTGAAGGGTGAGGGGGGCAATCATGCAAGAGAGAACGAAAGCGGTGCTTGCGATACGGGTGGCGTGCGTGGCGGCAGTGTGCGTCGTGCTGGCGAACTACCTGCTCGACGCGGCAAAGGCGTGCAAGCTGAACAGAGGGCTTTTCATGATCGATCAGCAGACAGGCACGTCATGGTGTGTCCCGTATCAAACGCTCGGCGGCGGGCTGTTGCTGCTGAGCCTGTTCCTGATTGCTGTCGGCGTGCTGCTCGCGTTCTCAAAGGGGGAGTGATGAGCGATTACGCTCTGACAGGCAAGAAAGGCACCGGCAAGAGTTCCGGCGCGGTGCGACAGATTCAAGCTCGGCTGCGCGCTGGTCAACGTGTCGCAACGAATCTGAATATCCACATGGATCACCTTATGCCCGCTCACTCGCGGGCATTTGTCATTCGGCTACGCGACAAGCCTAGTGCCCACGATCTGTTCTCGCTCGGCTCGGGCAATCCGAAGATCAAGTTCGATCCCATCGTTGAGACGGACCCCAAGAGCAAGACCTATGGCCAGTGCATCGGCACGACCGATCCGCAGATTCTTGACGGCTTTGATGAGAACGAAAACGGGCTGCTGGTGCTGGATGAAATGGGAACGTGGCTGAACTCGCGTTCGTTTCAGGATGCGTCACGCGCTCCGGTGCTTGACTGGCTCGCGCACGGTCGAAAGTTCGGCTGGGATGTGTTCTACCTGATGCAGCACATCAATCAGGTGGACAAGCAATTGCGCGAGTCCTTCATTGAGTACTGCGTGCGCTTCCATCGCTTGGACAAGATCAAGATTCCCGGTGTGTCTGCGGCGACGCGGCTTATCACGGCGGGGCAGTTCAAGGGGCAGTTTCCCCGCTTCCATATCGGTGTGATGCGCCTTGGTTGCGATCCCGCGGGGATGGTTGCTGATCGATGGGTGTTCCGCGGCGGGAACATACACAAGGCGTACGACACCACGCAGGTCTTTCAGGAATCCTATCCGCATGGCACGTTCTGCTATCTCTCGCACTGGCACCTTGAGGGCTGGAAACATCCTGAGGTGGTTCCTATCGGCTGGCGTGCGCTCAACTGGATGCGCAAGTTCTGGCAGCCTTCGGTTGGCTCGTGGTCCATCAAGGATCGGCAATTGGTTGCGGCGGTGTACGCCCGTGAGAAAAGCCCACAGAAGCGTCAAAAGCTGTTTGAGGTACTCGCACGTCAACAGGCGCAAATGAATCGCGCTGGGGCGCGTCTCGTGGCTGCCGGTGGCTCTCTGGCCCCTACCCTTCCCTCTCTCAAAGATCAAATGGAAGTGGTGCGGCGGAGCCTCAAGCGTGGGGCGGCGTGACGGGTGCCGGCCGCAGGCCGGCGCGCGGCGCGGCGGCGCGCGCTATTCATATCAATAACACATAAGAAAACACACACCACCGGGGTATAGCGTAGCCCCAAAGAAAAGCCCGGCAACAGCGGCAACTGTTCCGGGCGCGGTCCACAAACGTAACTTGATAGAGCGAAGCTATGGACGAGGCAATTGTAGGTCAGGATTGGGAAACCGGCGAGGTATTCCGTGAAGGGATCACGGTTCGGGTGCGGCATATGACCAACGGTCAGGTCGAGATCAATGGCTTCCCGACCACTGCATGGCGTCGTATCAACGATGCACGGTTGCGCGGTCAGCAGCTAGGCACAAAACGAGGTGAGTCTGAGCATCGCGAACGGAATGAGGATATCTCCGTGCGTCGGGCCACTCAGCAGATTCGATTGCGGTGCAAGCAGATCTGCGCGAATAGCATGATCACGCTCACCACACGCGAGAACATCCAAGAAATCGAGCGGTTCTATCCTCTGTGCAAAGAGTTCTTTCGTCGGATGCGTCTGCATGGTGAGTTCCACTACGTTGCGGTGCCTGAGCGTCAGAAGCGTGGCGCATGGCATTTGCACGTAGCCTGCCAGGGCAAGGTAGCCAAGCGTCTGATTATCGCTGTATGGCTGCGCGTCGTCGGCGGCAAGGGCAACGGTTATTGCCACGTGTCGAACCCGGGCCGGTCGGATTCGCAGCGAGGTAATGGTAAGCGGTGGGAATCGCACCGGCTGGCGGCCTATATCTCGAAGTACATCGCAAAAGATGTGTCGGGGCGCGAACTGAACGACAAGCGGTATTGGACATCACGGGGCATTGTGGTGCCGGAAAAGCAGGATTGGGGCACGTGGATCGATCATCCGTCGATGTATGACGCTGCGCGGCCAGTTCTCGAGTATCTGCAAGGCGTTGCCGGGCTCGATGATCTAGTTGCTCACATCAGTGTCAAGGGCAACTCATTCTGGTTCGCCACGGGGCCAAGGTTTTTCGGTCCAATGCCACCGGCTATCGAGCCAGTTGCTTGACGATGATGAGTATCACAGAAAAGATGGCACCCCATAGGATGATCGCCCCGGCTGGGGACGGTCTCGTGGTAGACCAGCGTCGCGGTCTGGCTTGGATGTGTGGCGCAGGCGTTGGCTGTTGTGGCTGCTGCTCTGGTTTGCGCCATTTCGCGTCGCGTTTCTCGTTGTGCGCGGTTCGCTGGTTATAGCGATCTCGCCACCAGTCGCGGTCGTAGATACCCATCGTTCCCCCTCGTTTTGGCGCCTAGAATAACTCAAGCTGTTTTGTTCTATACAAAACGAGGTCATAAGCCCATCGGGGGACTGGGCGGTGTCCGGCTTTCCATCGGCGGATAGTTCTGACGTGTCTACCCGTCCAACGTGCTATAACATCTTCTGGGAAACCTGCGGTAATGGCCTCGAATTCGGAAGCGAATACGTGGCGGCTTGCTGTACGGAATTTCATCGACCCTGTGGACTGCGTGTTGTACTTTTTGTCCACTATGGTATCTGACCCGGAAAGCCTTGCTAGGTGCGGCTCTCCGGGTCTTTTTATTGCGCCGTCTGTATATACATTATGTTTTTGATTGTGTAGCGGCTACATGCTAATGTCGGGCTACAGCCAGATAGAAATGTCGGGGTTGGCCATGCTGTCGACTTTGCGATTCACCGCACGGAGGCAACGCGATGGCACGTCCAGACCTGACATTGTCACGGTCATAGTCTGCGGCGGCGTCGCCCCGTCCTTTTGAGGCGGGAAACCGGCCGCGAGCAAGTCGCCGGCTGGCCACTGGTCGCTCGACGTTGGGCGGCGGCGACCAGCCACCCTCATGCGACTCGCCTGAGCAGTTCGGGCAGACAGTTGGCAAATTCTGGCTGAATGGCACTGATCGGCTTGGTGATGGCCGGGTTGCCGGCCGGCACCGCATGGGAAATTCATCTGCGGTGCGGCGCCAACGAATGGATGGCTCCATGCACGAAAGAGTTCGTGGCGCCCAACGACACGTTTTTAAGGTGCAACAGCATTTGGTGAGCGGCGAGTCTACTGCGAAAGCCCGCTGCCTTGCCCCTAAGTCACCCGGCTGAGGCCGATGCGTGCCTCATCAGCGATGGCACGCCGGCACGCCAGTCGAAAAACAAGGTGCAAGCAAGCAGCTATAAGCTGCGAGAAAGCGCTTTTCCCTTATCTGCCGTGGCACTTCTTGAACTTCTTGCCGCTGCCACAAGGGCACGGGTCGTTGCGGCCGGGCTGGTCGCCCTTCACCACGGCCTCCACGCGCGGACCCAGGCTTTTCCAGATCTGGCGCAGGTCGTAGACAGCCCAGATCGCCTCGCCGAAGGTTTCCACGCGCGCCTGGCTGGTGCTGGGCGGGCCATCCTCGCTGTACATGCAGACCTCGGGCTGGCCGGTGTCGTCCTCGGTCAGGGCGACGATGCTGTCGAGCGCGTTGTCCAGCCACTGGGCGGCCTCCTTGTCGCGCGGGGCGGCCCAGTCCTCGGGCCAGTTCTCCACCGCGAACATGAAGCCCAGCGCCCACACCTGGCCAAACGACGGGATTTCCCGCCCATCCATCTCGGCGCGCTCTTCCTGGGGCAAGCTCAAGATGGCGCCGCGGATGTCCATGGCCTCGGGATGGAAGGTGCGTTCGTCCTCCAGCGTCTCCACGGGCTGGTCGAGCTGGTGCTCCACCTCGTTCCACCGGCGCTGCCACAGCTCCATAAAGCGGGTCTGCTGGGCCGCTTCATGGAACGCGGGCAGCAACGGCAGCGGGCTGCCCTCGGCCACATCGAGCGCCGCGCCGTCGCCCAGCAGCATGGGCAGGTAGTCGGCAGCGGGGATGCGGCGGCGCGTGCAGACCAAGGCCGTGAGAAAGCCATCGCAGAACTCCCATTGCGGGATTTCCTCAGCGCGCTGACGCAGGTCGTCCAGCAGATCGTCAAGCTCTTGGAGTTCATCGGGTGTCAGGGCGGTGGCTTCGGTCATGGAGCGGGTTCTCTCGGTGCGGGGTGGGGATGCGCTGGACGCATCGCCGCGAAGTATAGCGCCGCCCCATTGCAGAAGTGCGTCGTACGACGTGCAAGACCGTGCCGTTTCGGCACCGCGCGCCAAGCCGGGTGGATCCCCGCGGCCGTTCGCCGGAGCGGCGGCCGCTCCCGAGTGGCTCCTGTTGGTCGGTAGCAGCCGGTCCCACCATGCCATACTCGAATCCGCTGCCCGGATGGGTCGATGTCCCAGAACGGCCAAACTCGGTCATTGCGTATGGATTCGCGAGCGTCCGTTGTGCAGTCACGAAGCGACGGCGACTAGGGCTGCGGCCGCTCATATACACGACTCGACCTGAACGTGAAGGAGCACTTCCGATGAATCAGCTGACTATGGAGCGTGCCATCGAAGAATCTCCTTTTGGCAAACAACTAATTCCACAAACCGCCCCGCCCTGCGTCCGCGGCATGCCATTCGGCGCTCTCGAGTCACGAGCGCTTTCGTCCGCTACACGAGCCGCTCGATGCGCTGACGACGCCAGCTCCAGTTGAAGTACATCGACTGGAGCAGCAGCATGGACCCGAATCCCACGGTGTAAGCCCACCATATCCCGGAAATTCCGATGCGACTGTGCAGCCAATAGGCGAACGGAACCTCCACTCCCAGGATCGATACCATGCCAAGCATCGCGGGCCACAAAACCGTACCGCTAGCGCGCATCGCGCCGACAACTACGTTGGCTGCACCCAGTATCACGACACTCCAGGCAACTGTGCGCAGCAAATCCTGAGCGAGGGAGGCAGTGGGGCCATCCGTCAAGAACAGCGAAATGACCGCAGGAGCCATGAAGTACACGATGGAAACTACGGCACCTGTGACCACGATGTTCAGCCAGAGGCCGGCCCGCACAATGTCGAGGACACGCTGGTTGCGACCTGCGCCGATTGCATGCGCCGACAGAACCGTAGCAGTGATGCCCAGGGACATCGCGGGCAACTGAATCCAGCTCATGACCTGGTTCACGGCACCATAGGCCGCAGTTGCGTTGTAGCCATGGCCATTGACGAGGCCAAGCAGCACGATCTCGGCCAATGCCGCCGTGAACATTTGAAGCGACGACGGAATGCCGATACGCAACATGCGCTGTACCGTGGGCAAGTCGAAGCGGATCTGGCAAAGCAGTTCGACATTTGGTGCCAGTGGATGCGAAGTGCGAAGCCAGCGGAGAGCCATCCACGCTAGCGCCAGCGCAAACGCGACCAGCGTCGAGACGGCCGCACTGGCCACCCCTAATCGAGGCATGCCACCCCAGCCGCGAATCAGGGCTGGTGTACATATCATGGTGATGATGGTTGCCACGGCCAATGTCCACAATGGCGAGACGGCATCACCAACTCCCCGACTCATCGAAGTCATCAGCCACAGCAGAATGATGAGTGGTGAGCCAACAAACATGATGCGTGCATACAGCGTGGCCTCGGGCAGGATGTCTGGCGACGTTCCCAGCCCCTGCAGCAACGATGAAGCGAACACGCCGCCCGCGACGCTGACGACAATGCCTGTGGTCAGTGCCAATGCAATGGCGGTTCCTGCGATGGAGCGCACCTTCTCCAGGTTGCCTGCCCCCCATGCCTGGCCGATCAGCACCGTGGCACCTGTACTCAATCCTATGATGATCGCCAGGAGCATGAAGAACGCCGGAAAGAATGCCGAGACGGCCGCTATGGCCTGAACGCCGAGCATCTGCCCCAGGTAGATGCCATCTATGGTTCCGGCCGCAACCTGCAGCGTGTTTGTCAGAATCATTGGTAGCAGGATGGCCAGGTATGTACGCCACAGCGGGCGGGAGGTTGCTGGAGCGGCGGGTGCGATTGACGAACTGGAGGTCATTTTCTTTTTCTGGACAAAGGGCTCCCCGCCCGGATTGACAGCAGACCGTCCGAGAAAGGGCACTAGCGGGTTAATGGAGTGACTCGGTGTCTATGCCGAAGGGCTGTCCCCGACTCCCGAAAGCGGCAGCAGCGGCGAGTCGTCGATCGCCGCCGGGCGGTGGCCTATACCCGCGAGACAAGCCTTGCGAGACACAAAGGCGAGGATCGACCCTACGATGGTCGGGCGAACAGGCCTCTTGGCAACACGGCGGTTGCCACCGGAACACGTGAGGGAGTTGGACTTGTCTGGTGACATGGTGGCGAGGTGAGATTTGATGACACGAATTGTACCCGGATAAAAATCTCCGTCAATATTACCCGGGTAAAAAAATACTATTGGGAAAAGGTGACCCTGGTTTGGGGCCCCTTCCTGTGGAGCCCCCCACGACGTTCCTCTACTACTCATCGTCCCGTGCTTAGTAGTCCCAGCCGTTCTTTGATCACCGGCTTCCAAGGCACCGTTAGCACCCCAAGCTCTGATCAGAGCTAGCGCGAAGCTGACAGCGTCGGCAGCAATCGAGCCAATCGCAGTCGCTCAGGCTCGCGTCCCAAGCCCTTGCGTGGGAGGGCCGAAGGCTGAGACCGGTCAAAAGTGGACATTCGCAACGGCTGCTCGATAGCGGTCGCCCGAAGCGAAGATCGCTCCGCAATGGGATGAAGGGAAGATCAATGTTCCGAGCGTTTGCTGGGCCTACCAGCTCGTGGCAGGAATCGTGGCAGGAAAAGCGGGACCTTCTTGGCCCCGGTGTTCCTGCCGTCCTTGTACTCTGTCTGGTTAAGAGGCATGTCCGGCAATGCAGCCGGAACGAGACCGCCCTGCACTCCGGACAAACGCTGCCCGAGCAAAGGTGAATTGCAGGGGCATATGCCCGCCCACGGCCAGGAAAGGATGGTCCAGGCGCGTTGCGCCTTATAGCCGGCCGCCTACCATGTGAATTTCACACCCACCCGCACCGCGTACTTGTAAAAGCGCTGCGCTCCCCATGAGACCGAGACATTGGTCCAGCCTGTCCAGTGTTTGCGGAAGTCCGCTTTCATGCCGAGCCTGAGCTCATGGCGATTTTCGGGGTACACGCTGCCCAGCGGCAACTCGTTGGAGCTGAAGTTGCTGCTGGCGGTGGCGTGCCACCAGTTGAGGGTGAGGCAGGTCGCCTCAATGCGATTTGTTGAACCAGCCGTACTGGAGCCAGGTATCGGCATACACGTCGAGCTTGCTTTCATCGTTCCGGTACAAGGTGCCGCAGGCGCCCACGCTCCAGCCTTCCACCTTGCCGCGGGCGTTGGCGTCGGGAGGCGGCGCTGCGGGCGGTCTGACGGGCTGTTGAGTGTTCAGGCGCAGGTCGAGCGGCGACCCCTGCGCCGGCAGATCCGCGGCTACGGCCTTCCCAGCCGCCCCTCAGGGCCGTAGCATCTACGTTTCCCGCAATCTCGCGGCCCCGCGCCTTCGCCTCCTATGCCAGATCCCCGAGCGGCCTCCGCCGACTACACAGAATCTGCCCCCATGCTGCAGAGCATCCGCGCACATCTCGACGACCTGCTGCTCTTCATCCACGTGGTCGATGCCAGCGGATTCAGCGCCGCCGAGCGGCAGACCGGCATCGCCAAGTCGCGGCTGTCCCGACGGGTGGCGACACTCGAGCGCGCGCTCGGCGTGCGACTGCTGCACCGGTCGGGGCAAGTCTTCGGCCTCACGCCGGTTGGCGAGGCGGTGCTCGCGCACGCGCGGGAGGCGGCCGCGCACGTCGACAAGATCGGCGCCCTCACGCGCAGCGCCGTGGCGGAGCCATCCGGCGTGATCCACCTCCATACCTCCGTGCTGATCGCCGAGACCACGCTCCCTCCGATTCTGGCCGAGTTTGCGCGCACGCACCCGGGCGTGCAGGTGCAGTTGACGCTCTCGAATCGCTTTGTCGACCTGGCCGAGGAGCGACTGGACCTGGTCATCCGCGCGGCCGTTGTGCCGCTCGCCTCGGAGGACGTGATCGCCGTGCCGGTGGCGACGTCGGCGTCGATCGTCGTGGCCCATCCGTCGTTGCTGGAAGCCGACGGCCCGCCAGCGCGCCTCGACGAGTTGGCGGGCTACCCCTGCCTCGCGCAGGGCACACTCGCAAATCCGCGGCCATGGCAGTTCGTCGACGCAGACGACAAGCCGATCGATATTGCTGTCACGCCGGGCATTGTCGTGGATAACCTGCTGGCCATCCGCGAACTCGCGCTGCGCGGCGCCGGCATGGCGCAGTTGCCGGCTTATCTTTGCCAGGACGCCATCGTTGACGGCACGCTGGTGCCCGTGCTGGAAGCCGTGCGCTCCCGCCCGGCCACGCTGTACGCGATGTACCCGAGTCGACGCGGCATGACGTCCGCCGTGCGTGTGTTTCTCGAGTTGGTGCGCGCAAGGTGGCCGTCTGATCTGGCTACCGCCTGATCCCTCGTGTCCGGCGGGCCCGTTCCACTTCCGCAACGCCTCGTTGCAAACCACCGGCTTCCCGCCGCCGGGGCGAGTCGATAACGTTCTCCGTATCGACGGGCCTCATTCTCGCCCGCACCTTACCGGAGAACTTTCGTGTCCCTGAAAGACAAAGTCGCCGTCGTATCTGGCGGCTCCCGCGGCATAGGCCGCGCCACCGCAATCGCCCTCGCCGCTCGCGGTGCCAGCGTCGCTGTCGTCTACCGGCAGCAGCGCGAGTCGGCGCAGATCGTGGTCGATGAGATCCGGGGCGTCGGCGGCCGCGCGCATGCGTTCCAGGCGGACGTCAGCCGCGCCGACTCTGTCCGCGCACTGGCCGACGCCATCGCGAACGAGCGTGGCCGTATAGACATCCTCGTCAACAACGCGGGCGTGTACGGCGCGCGGCCGATCGGCGAGTTGGATGCCGCATTCTTCGACGAACAGTTCCACCACAACGCACTCAGCGTGATGCTGATGACGCAGGCGTTCGCACCGCTGTTCGGCGCGGCGGGCGGCAGCATTGTCAATGTGTCGAGCAATCTTGCGCGTGCACCTACGGCCGAGGCCGGCGTCTACTCGGCCAGCAAGGCGGCGGTGGACGCGCTCACCCGCGCATTTGCGCTCGAACTCGGGCCGCGGAGGATCCGCGTCAACGCCGTGGCGCCCTTCATCACGCGCACCGATATGACCGCCGGCATTCCCCAAGCGCATCTGGATCAGGCGCGCGAAAGGACGCCGCTGGGCCGGCTGGCCGATCCCGAAGATATTGCCAAGGTCATCGCGGCGCTGGTCTTGCCAGATATGGCCTGGGTCACCGGCCGTTCGCTGCTGACGGACGGTGGCTTCACCGACTGAGGGAGGCGCTCGGCCCATGCTCCTGCCTATCCTGCTGCTGGCCTCGGCCGAGGCCGGAAACGGTCTCGTTGAATACCTTCTTTCAGTATTCGTCAGTAAGATGCCATGGCTACCTCTTCATGGCTCGCATCAACAACCGAAGTTCATATTTCGCTCAAATACAGGACCAGATCATGAACAAGCAGATTTTCATCAACCTGCCGGTGACAGACCTGCCGCGATCCAAGGCCTTCTACGAAGCCATTGGCGCGGTCAACAATCCCGCGTTCACTGATGAAACCGCGGCATGCATGGTGATCTCCGAGACGATCTACGCCATGCTGCTTACCCACGACAAATGGCGGCAGTTCACGGGGAAGCGAATCGTCGACGCGCACGCGGAGGCACAGGTATTGCTGTGTCTGTCAGCGGGCGGACGAGTAGAGGTGTCTGACCTCGTGCAGAAGGCGACTGACGCCGGCGGCAAGGCGGACCCCACGCCTGTCCAGGATTTCGGCTTCATGTACGGACGCAGCTTCGAGGATCCGGACGGCCATATCTGGGAGGTGATGTGGATGGACCCGGAAGCCGTTCCGCCTCACGGTTAAATGTCTGACGACGCGCCCGCCGAACCCTCACGCGGGCGCGTCTTCCAGCGTCGTCTGGTATTGCTCCAGACAAGCCATCCCATTCATCCGGCACCCGACATCAAAGCCACGCGTCAAGACGCGGCGGAGATTCAGGTGACCACGGTCGTCTATGGCCTTTCCGCGATGGGTGACCGCGTCTACGTGTTCGACATCCTAGCGGGTGGCAGCGTGAGGGAATTGCCCTCTGTCCGAAGCCAGACTACCACCGGACTTCCGACATTCTGCCTGCCAAGGGCAGAGTCCGGCCTGGCCCGTTCCTGGCCGAGATTCACCGGCCTCTGAAGAACAAGATGAGAGTTTCCGTACTCGGCCGAAATCAAGCCTATCGATAGGACACCAGCGACATCACGATGATTTCTTTCAACACCGATAGATTCCGCTTCGACTTGCGAGCCGCCGCGATCTTGATCCGCGGAGGCTATGTTCTACTACACCGTGTCGAGACTGACACTTTCTGGAGCCTTCCCGGAGGACGTGTGGAACTCGGCGAGGAGGCAACTCATGCTGTCGTCAGGGAAATGCGCGAGGAACTAGGCGTCGCTACCGAGGTGGAGCGCCTGCTATTCGCGGTGGAGAATTTCTTCGAGAATGAAGCAAAGCCGCACCATGAGCTAGGCCTATATTTCGCTATCTCCGTGCCGGATGACTCTCACATCGTTGACGTCAACCGGGATCACATTGGCATGGAAGATACAAAGCGCTTGGTGTTCCGCTGGTTTCGTCGTCGGGAGCTTGGCAACGTCGAGCTCTACCCGGCGTTCCTACGCGAAGCGTTGCAGGAAGACTTCCCTGGTATCAAGCACATAGTCCAACGCGGTTGACGCGTTCCGCGCTTGCGATAGTTGGAGGATGGATCTCCAGCGACACCGCCCGACGTTGCCCCAAGAGAGACGTTCTCGAACGATCGTGCCGACATTTGAAGACGGAGTGGACAGTGTCAGGGGTAAGTTGTCATGTCGTACCTGGGCTAGATTGAAATGTCGTACCGCACGGCTTGGCGGGAGCACGACATGACACGACCGGACACCATCACAATGAGCCTGCGCGAACTGGATCGCTGCAACGTCATCGAGGCCGTCGTGCGGGATGGCCTGATGGTGTGGCGCGCCGCCGAGAAGCTCGGCATTAACCGGCGGCGCCAGGTCCAGTTCAGACAGCACGGCTTGCCGCCTGTTCCAGACTAGCCCGCGCGATTACACGGTGGAACGGTGTGATTACCGCGAGGTACGTCCGTCCCAGCAAGTTGTGGCAATGCACTACGGTCACCAAGACGAGCTCCCTGCCGCCTGCCGCACCCGCGCGCAGTTGGATCGCGATCCGGAAGTCGAGATGCCGATCGTCCTCGCCCATCACCAGTTCCCCCGCACTCTTCGACCGCAGTGGAAAGAAACCGATCACCGGCCCTCGCGCCGCCGCAGCAATACCGACCGCACGAGACGATTTGACGCCGACTGTCGCCATTATCGTGTCCCGTACCCGCGTCAGCGCACGAATCCACCACGCCTGCCGCTCGAATCCAGCGCGCGCCAACACTTCGAGATCGTCGCTGGCCCCCGCCGGCAACTGAACCGCATACGCATCCAGCAGGTCCGCGCTCCTATAAAGCGGCGCCAGGATGCTGTCGGATGGCATGGGTATCGCGTGAGCTTTATGGGCATCGATCATCAACCAGTCTCTCCATGGTTTGGGTTGAGCGCGAGCCTGCGCTAATCATTGCTTCTCTGTGCCATCAGCACACCGCGAGCAATTCGCCCGGGGAACGATGGATGCAGCTGCCACGCAGTTGTTATTGCCAGGACGCCGCGATCTACTTTGAAAAACCGAACCTGCTCAGTGCCAATCCAGGCTGGATGCCAAGCCGTGTCGACCTTGATGATGAGTTTGTCCTCGTCCTCGACACGACACAAACCAGAATACGCAATCATTGTCTCGAAGAGGGCCGCCGGATCGCTACTCAGGCGCTCTCTGGATGTGAGTATCGACATCATCCTGTCGTGTTCGATGACTATGTGGCCGAGTGGTTCGACACCGTATGTGTCCGCGCGCTCACCTGTATCCTCGAACTCGACCTGAAAAGATAGAATCTTCCACCACCCGGACAACGGGTGGGCTTCGACGTCGGACATAGCCATCTCATCTCTCCTTGGTGTTGCCAACCTAAAAAAGTCAGACACGGGCGATTGGCGTCACGCCATCAGGCGCAATTCACCTTTGGGGGGTATGTGCCGATACAAGGTCTGCCGTGGGCCATCTGGCCAACGCCTTGCCGGATACTGAACCCAATCAGTGCGCCGTAAAGTTCCTGCTGTCCAGCCGGCAGCACCGGCAGCAGTGTGGCGCGTCGTTTCTCGATATCGAACAGGGATTCCACCAGCCACCCCACCAGATAGAGCGCAGCAAGGCAGCCTCCAGCCGTCGCGACGCTTCCTTGGCATACCAGGGGCTGGTCCACTAACTCCAGCCCTAGAGCTTGCAAGCCTCCGCGCGCATCCGGATGCGTTGTCGCACGACCACTAGGAAGGAGTCCAAGTCGTTCAAGGATGAAGGCGCCTGCACAGATGGAGCCAATGAACTGTCGTGTGGGATCGAGTTGGAAGGATGGTAGGAAATCCGGATGAGCAAGCGCTGCAGGTATGCCCTGCTTGCCGCTGGCAAACAACACTGCATCGGCGTGATTGGCCTCAGAGAGAGAGCCATGTGCCGAAACCGACAGTCCGTTCGCCGATCGCACGATAGAACTAGGCGCCAGGATGCGCACCTTCCAGTCCTTGGTGTTGCGGCCCAAGATGTCCCACATTAGGAAGAGGTCGATATCGGTGAATCGGTCGAACGTGACCAGTGCGATTTCTTTCAAGGTGAACTCCCGGCGAAGCGCTGCTGTGCAAAATGCAGTGGCGGTCTATGCTATGTTCGCAGCGTATCAATCCAGATCACACCATACACAGCCTGTATGGTGCAGACATATGAGCAAACTGACTCGTAACCACTGGGTCTCGGCTGGCCTTGAGTCCCTGGACCAAGAAGGACACGCCGGCGTCTCGGCCGAAATCCTGGCTCGTCGGTTGAACGTAACCCGTGGTTCGTTCTATCACCACTTTCGCAATCGCGAAGACTTCGTGCGTACGTTGCTGGCCAAGTGGGAAGAGGACTACACGGAGCGGATGCTTGCCTATGCAGCGCAGGGACGCACCGCCAGCGAAACCTTGATGCGCTATTTGAGCATTGCCGCCGAGAAACAGCCAGGCCGGGAAGTTGCCATCCGAGCGTGGGCGCTGCACGATCCGTTGGTGGCCGAGTTTCAGCAACGAGTCGACGCAACTCGACTGGCTTTCGCGGTCAGAATGTGCCGTCGATGGGCGCGCTCGCCTAGCCATGCAGAAATAATCGGCCAGGCGGCTCACTTGTGCTTAATTGGTGGTCAGCAGGCAGGACTGCGACGTGACGCCAGTCGCTTCAATAAGCTCTTGCAGGATGCGTTTACCCTCTTCAAAGACACACTTCCACCGCGTGTCTGAGACCACGTTGCCGGCTTAACGGCAAGTCCATCCAACGTCGTTAGTCATTGTGATTGACATGCAGGTCAGTTGGGGCCTCGGCGGCGCACGAATCTGGATACGGTCAACCCCTGAAAGACTCCAACTTCGCACAAAAGGCACGGTCGCAGCGACGTTTGAAAATGGCTGGCGCTACGGCCTTTAAAAACGGTCTGGATATTGGAGTGCAGAGGCTACCCCATACGGATAGCGCCTGAGCATCAACCGGAGCACGCCGCGAAGGCTTCGACGACTCCAGTGCGGCCATAGGCCTACATGTCGCGCGGAGTATGGTCTAATAGCGGCATACGACTCTCGGCTGGACCACGACTTCCAGACCGTGCGGCGACACTATCTCGTGGTGTATCGTCCTGTAAGACGCCAACTGCGCGTCCGTCGTGTGAGCCCCCTTTCAAACCTGGCGATCGAATGCATTCCGTACAGATCCACAGCGCCAACCGCCAACATGCCAAGCATGTTGCGAGCGCGTGTACCTGTGCGCATCTGCGCGACTCTGCTATTCCGCAAGTGATTGCCCAACAGGCTTCCCTTCTCGCCGTGCTTCATTTAGCCGTGCGGGAAGCCAGGGACTAAATCGCAGTCCATCTGATCTTCCTGGCACGGCATCTTGCTCTGGGGGATGCGAGCGTTCGAAGGTGGCCTGCTGCTTGATGTGCAGGCCGACAACTGGCCGCTCGCCCTCACCTCGATCAATTACCGAACCCAAGCCGGCTTCGATCCAAATCGGGTACTTGTCGCCTGTCATATGACGAGGGCGGAATCTGCTCGCCGTGCGACGGCCCGAGCAGGATTGCAAGCGGCGACTTCATCGCTATGGAACTCTCTCAAAACCTTATCAAGGCCAAACGCCCCTGCGCGGATGGATACAAATGGTTTCTGCGTAATCGCGACGGTGGTAGCGACTATCAACGCCTGCTCGATGCGCTGGTTCGTGCGGATCGCGTTGCCGATGCCTGCTGGCTGCTCCAGCAGTTTGGCCCGACCGACGCGGTGCTCATGCTGAATGGGCTTGACGCAAAGGCGTTGATCTTCGCCGGCACAGTGATTGTGAAGGGAAGCGTCGACGTCGAA
>JGI12087J14258_100006_pt1 | contig 48120 bp, 46 predicted proteins | sample Napbiom13C3doseB_FD_14258 | JGI IMG/M metagenome (IMG submission 14258) | reverse complement strand
GCCGTATATCTGTTGCTGCGCCGGCGCTTGTTGCCCTCGCCCTCCACCACCGCCAAGCAGGCAGAACTGGAGCGGGCCGTGTAGCAACTGTGCCTGGCGAGCCCTCGGATCGCCAGGCAAATCTTCAGAGGGTTGGGAGCGAACGCGGCGGCGGTGCGCATAAATGACAGGGCGCCAGTTTCAGGCACGTCCGGGACGTTCGCTCGAGGCGCCGGCACAATCGCCGATGACAGGTCATCATGCCGCGCCGGCGAGCGTTCCCACAAAGCGTGCGGCGTCGGAAGTTGCTGTCGCGCGTGGCCATGTGCTCGCGCCGCGCACGACACCCTCCACCGGCAGCCGCGATCCACCTCCTGGACAGCTAGCGCACCAGACACAAAATCCACACATGCGTCCGCCTACCATCCTACATCTTCCGCCCGCGGTAGTTGCGGTCATCCTGTTCGCGCTGGTGACCATCCTCGGCTTGATTGTCCTGCTGGCCTGGCACCTGCATCGGAAGCAAAACACGCCTCGCAAATGTCGCTGCAAGGGTCCCAAGCCAAGGCGCCTGCGCAAATGATCCTGCGGACAACGGGGCGAGCCAGAAGCGGTTACGCCATGCCGCACGAGCGCAGGTAGGCGGCCGTTATTTCCGACGGCCGGAGCGAATGCTCTTTCGGGCTCGGCCCCGGCGCGGCAGCCGCGGGCGTCCGCGACTGTAAGTGCGATTCAGATTGATCGGGCTTCCAGATGCCGCGGCGAAGTCGTTGTTATTCTCGCGAACGTCTTGCCGCTTGCTATCGCACGCTCCAGTTCCGCGCCGAAGTCGATGTCGCGCGCTTTGTAGTTCGGGGTGTCCCAGTTGGCGATATTGGCCGACAGCAACTCTAGCCGCCGCGTCCGGAGCCTGAGCGCCAGTTCATGAACGCTCTCCATGCTACGCGCAGCATTTTGGAAAAAAGACGGTTTCCATCTCGCATCTCCAACGCATTCGGCGGAGCACAGGCTAGCCCATCCCACACCCCGTCGTTTCGACGATCAACGATCGGCTTTCATAATCAAATTGCAATAATTCAACGCCCTTGTCTCGCATGAAATTTCCCATCTGTTGATAGATTTTCTTCGGATGACAGGATCGTAATATTCGAGTCATTCGGCTGATCGCGTTCGATCGATAGACTGTGAAAACGGTGAGCGAGAAAGACTCGCCAACATGACTCCGGAGAAATTTCCATGAAGAAGACCCACACTGCCATTCTTACCGCTGCACTCTCGATCCTCGCAGGCTCGGCCATTGCCGCTCCCGCCGAGGGGCAGGTCCATCGTCCACGCGATCCCTTCACGGATGGCGCACGTGCCGGTGCCTCGGCCACCGACGTGTACGCCGGTGGTGGCCGCATCGACAAGCGTGATGTCTTCACGGACGGCGCGCGCATCGGGACACGAGACGTATTCACCGACGGTGCTCGCGAGAGTTGACACGTTGACGCCCCATGCCAGCTTGATACTTGCACAAGCGTGAGGGGGGCCAGTTGATCTGGCGAGGTTGACTGACTTCCGGTGCTGCTCTTTTGCCTGTACCGAGGTGCAAAGAGCTTGTGGCTTGCCTCTTACGGAGGCAAGCTATTTTCTTAGGTAGGCGCTCGATTTTTGCGAGGATCGATTCGGCAGTAGCGGTCCAGACAAACGGGCGCTTGTGAACGTTGTGCTCGACGTAGTGTTGGATCTTCTGGACCAGTTGACGCACGCTTTCAAACGATCCGCGGCGGATCGCTTGCTGCGTGATCAGCCCGTACCAGCGTTCGACCTGGTTAAGGCAGCTCGAGTATGTCGGCGTGAAGTGCATGTGATAGCGTGGGCGTTTGGCCAGCCATTCCTTGACCTTCGGATGCTTGTGAGTCGCGTAGTTGTCCACGATCAGGTGCACATCCAACCGTGCCGGCACGGCCTTATCGATGTGGTGAGAAACGAGATGAATTCTAGGTGCCGATGCTTTGGCTTGCACTGCGCAATGATCTCGCCAGTGGCTGCATTGAGCGCGGCGAACAGGGTCGTGGTGTCGTGACGAATGTAATCATGCGTGACACCCTCTACGTAGCTGAGCCCCATTAGCAGTACGGGCTGTGTGCGCTCGAGCGCCTGGCACTGGCTCTTCTCGTCCACGCACAAGACCAATGCATTTGTAGGCGGGCTGAGATACAAACCGACGATGTCGCGCACCTTCTCGATAAAGTACGGATCGCTCGACAGCTTGAAACTCTTGGCGCGATGCGCGCTGTACGCCAAACAGAGCGAAATATCGTGCCACGGAGATCTTGGAAATGCCTGTTTCCTCGGCCGCCGAACGCACGCTCCAATGTGTGGAACCTCGCGGCTTCTCATGCAGGACCTTGCTCAGCAATTCGGCCACAGCTTCATCGTCATGGGTACGAGGTCCCCCCGACTTGGCCTGATCGTGCAAGCCGGCCAGTCCGTGCGCTACAAACCGCTGCTTCCAGAAGGTCACTGCAGGGCGGTGTCACGCCACTCTGTGCCGCGATTAGGCGGCCATCAGGACAATCTTCGCTCGGCGTACCAGCGAATGAGGCAATCTTGAACGGCTCATGGAGATGAGCTGCCCTCGTTCACCCGCGGATACTTCCACCTTGATTCCCGGTCGTCCCATGGTCACTCACTCTCAAAGGCAGTGACCATCTGACACTTGCGCCATTAATAAAGTTTCTTGTGGGACACAACACTAGAAAATCATGCGCATCTTCACCGGCGCCCACCGCGACCGCCACCACGGCCACCACCACCGCTAAAACCGCCGCCGCCAGCGCGGGCACCACCACCTCCCGCTCCTCCACTAAAGCCGCCGCTTGAGCCACCTCGGCTTCCCCTTGCCTGTTGCCCGCTCGTGCTAGGCGATGCGGCGGCACTTGAGCGGCCTCTGTCAAGATCTCGCTGCGATGAGTTGCCGCTACCGACGCCCTGGAAGGCGGTGTCGCGCCCGCCACCTCCGGAGCTTGGTCGGTTGGCACCACCTGCACTGCGGTCGCTTGCGCCCGCCCGGTTGCCGCCCGCGCCCGCCCTGTCAGCGCCTGCCCTGTCAGCGCTCGTACGGTCGCTCGTGCTGGGACGATTGACTGATAGATTGCCCCCACGGTCTCCGGTCCGGTCTCCCCCACGATTGCCGGCCCTGTCGCCAGCACGGTCGCCGGCGCCGGCTCCCTCACGGCCGCGGAAGTCGTTGCGCCTGTCCGCGCCCCCGACGTTGTTGCCGAATTTCTCGCGTGTGGCGTTGTCCCGGTATGCCACACCTTTTCGGTGGCTCGAATCGTGCTTCCAGCGATTGCCGCCTTCAACTTTCGTCCGGTCGAAATTGCGGTCAATGTTCGCCGCCTTGTTGACATTGATGTTGACGTCTCCGCCGCCCCAGTTGGCATTGGAAAAGATGGCACCCGCTGCGGCCAAGCCTACACCCCATGCGAAACCGGACATCAACGCGCCGCCCGGATAGTAAGCCGGGTAAGGTGGATAGGAATATGGTGGATAGGCTGGATAGGGCCACCCGCCATATGCAACTGTGGGGTTATAGCTAGGCACATAAATGACCTGCGGATTGGCAGGTTCGATTTTTACGATGGACTGTGTGGCGCTACCCGCAGGTGCCGGTTCGACAATAACGTTCTGCTGTTCGTTCGATTTCAGGTTGCCCGCTTGATTGGCCTTGCCGCGTAGCCGCTGCACTGCGGCAAGAACGTCCTTTTCCTGAGCGAGGAATGCATCTCCAAGCTTTTGCGTCCAGTCCAGTTTGTCGTTCATCGCCTCCAGCACCTGCGGAAACGCCACCAACGACTTTACGCTCACATCCCATGACTGGCTCTCGACCGCCTTGAGTGCCGCATCACCCTTCACATTGGGATTGGCCTTGACCCACCGCGCCGCCTGCACGATCTCGAGCGGATAGGTCGAAGCCATCAACGCCTGGGTCAATACCGAGTCGGGATAGAGCGCGATGGGCGCGACCAACGCCTCGATTTCTTCCGGTTTGAACGTAGTCGCCGGAGTATTGGGCTCTTGCCCCCACGCACTGCCAACGCTGGCGAGGATGCAAGCAATGGCCCATGCCCCAATCCATCGGAATCGTCGCACGCTGCTGAGCGTCATGGCTTCCTCCTAACACGGCGTCGGGCGACAGCTACACTTACGCCATCATTGCTCTTCTATAGATTTCTCGTGGGCAATTTGCAATGGAACTTTGGCCCAATGCACAAGAAACGGGAAGTCTCCTTTGCGATACATCGGCATCCTGCGCAAGGACAGGATGGCGATGGGTGGCCCCAACGAGACGACGTCGGGTAGAGGTGACGCCAAGGGTAAGGGCTACCTGCCGCCTGAATTAATCGTCAACACCAGCGCCACCCCTCCAGCAAGCATGCCTACCGCGTAGGCCTTGCCCACGATTCGCCCCACCGCAGCCCCTCCAGTGACCCAGGCAATCGACGCCTTCGTCACCATGTTTGCCAAGATAGCCAGGCTCATGGCAATAACGACCGTGCCGGTCCCCACTCCGCCTGCCCCATGGATTCTCGCCAGGGAAATCACAATGGCGTCAACGTCTGCCAGGCCTGACACTGCTGACACGGCATAGATGCCAGCTGCGCCCAACCACGCCTTGGCTGCGGGCACCAGGATGGCCATGACTGCGAGGAAGGCTCCGAATCCAAGCGCTGACCCTAGGTCGAATGGAGCCATGGGAGCAATTTCTGCTTCGTTGGCGGAAGTTCTGGAGAGACGCCGCCAAAGCAGCAACCCAACTCCAAGCAGGACGGTGCCCGCCACAACAAGGACAGCGCCAAACGTGATGAGAAGCGTAGGCCGAATAACGCCGAGCAGGACCGCCATTCGGAAAAACATCACGCCGCATGCACTGACAGCCCCGGCGGCGCATGCACCCTCCAGTGAGGTTTGCTGTCTCGCAAAGCGAGCCAGCGTCAGGGTCGCGGCCGTCGAAGACGCAAGGCCGCCCAGCAAGCCGGTCCACAGAATGCCACGCTGTGACCCTGTGAGGCGCATCGCTACATGTCCGACCATGGACAAGCTGGCTATCAGTATCACCGCCCACCAGAGTTGGTATGGATTCAATGCCTGATAGGGGCCCAATCCGACGCTAGGGAGATTGGGCAAAATGACCACAGAGAGCACCAGCAGTTGCAGCGTCGCAGTTAATTCGCGATGCTCAATCAGCCGCAGCCACCCATGCAAGGTCGGCTTCATGTCCAAAAGCACGGCGGCAATCACGGCCGCACCAAGAGACAGCGCGACGGAGCCGCGCGCCGCATAGGCGCCCAGCACCAACGTCACTAGCATGGCCACGGCACTCGTCGCACTAAGGTTGCCAGTCGATTTGGCGATGTGGCTGTACGACACTGCGAGCAGCATCGAAATGCCCAACACCCCACCGAGCAACGGCCAAGCGCCAAATTGCGGAAACAGGTTGCCGAGAACCCCGCCGAAGAGTCCCGTCAGGGCAAACGTGCGCAGCCCGGCAACGCGTCCTCCCTCTGGCAGTTCGCGCTCATGCCATCCTCGCTCTAAGCCAATCAGCAAGCCAACCGTCAGTGCTGCCACCAGGCCGATGGCTTCGTGAGGTATCCCAAGAGGGTTCAAGTCCGCTCCTCCCCTGCGAGAGCTCTGCCTACGCTATCCATCATCCGGCCAGCTCACAAGATTACCGGCTTGTCGCGCAACTCATTCTCGCCGCTCTCACGTGCAGGAAAATGCCTCTCAAGATGTTGGCCGATGATCTGTATGCCTTCGATGACACCACGTTGATATTCCATGCGGCGGAATGCCACCTCCATCTCTCGGCAAATGGCATCCCACTCGTCTTGCCGGACCCGCGCATGGATTCCACGGTCGGCAACAATCTCAACGCTGCGGTCAGCCAACAACAGATAAATCAGCACGCCATTGTTGTGTTCGGTGTCCCAGACGTGCAGCTGAGAAAAGACCTCGATGGCACGCTCGCGCGCTGTGAGGCCTCTGACCAGCGCGGCAAGGCTCAATGCACCTTCTACAGCGAACTGGAGCTGGCCTATGTGAGTAGTCTCGCTGGCAGCAATCGCCTGCTCGATTGCAAGCAAGGTATCGCGCGGGAAGGTCCGCCTCACCTGCCAGTGCGTCATGAGCAGATGCCTCGCAAGGCGTTTGATATTTGCCATCACCATCTGCCCGAGGCCCCTCCGCCGCCAAAGCCGCCACCGCCGCCGCCGAACCCGCCGCGACCCGACCCACCTCCGAAGCCTCCCGAGCGTCCGCCGAGTCCGAGCCAGCCCATGTGTGAGCCACCGAACAGCGTAAAGAAGAGCGCGATGGCGCCAGCGAACAGCCCCACCGCGATGGCGCCGGATATCAGCCAGCCGATGACGCCCACCACACCACCAGCGGCCACAGCTCCAGGGCCGCGACCCAGGAAGGAACGCAGTAGTCCACCCAGTACCACCGTGAGCACCAGGATGAGCGGCATGAGTTGCCGGACCGGGTCGGCCCCTTCGCCGCGCGCTCGTTTGGGTGACGGCAATTCCTCGCCATTGATAACGCTCATGATGCGCTCAACGCCGACTGTCACCCCACCGTAAAAGTCGCCCTGCCTGAATCGGGGAACAATGTCATCGCTGATGATGCGCTTGCTCATGGCATCAGTGAGGACGCCTTCGAGACCGTAACCGACCTCGATACGCATCCTTCGGTCATTCTTGGCGATGATGAGCAGCGCCCCGTCATCCGCGCCTTTGCGACCAAGTTTCCATTTCTCGACCACCCGGATGGAGTACTGCTCGATGGCTTCGGGTTGGGTCGTGGGAATCATCAGAACGCCGACCTGACTTCCTTTTTCGGCTTCGAAGGCCTGCAACCTCTGCTCCAGCGCCGCCTGTTGCTCACTGGTGAGCGTGCCGGTCAGGTCGGTCACCCGCCTTGTCAGCGACGGAACAGAGACGTCGGCGGCAGCCCCCAGAGATAGGAAGGTTAGAAAGGCAAGAAGCAAGCCTCTTGTCGCCGAGAGCCCTATCACTTGGCACCCCCAGGGACGCTGGCTGGAGCGGCGCCGAACTCAACTTGCGGCGGCTTGGCGATAGTCGATTCGCTAGCGACCGTGAAGTTCGGCTTCTCCTTGTAACCGAAGGCCATTGCGGTCAGGTTTGAGGGCAACGACCGCACGGTTACGTTGTAGGCCTGCACCGACTGGATATACCTGTTTCTCGCGACGGCTATCCGATTCTCTGTACCCTCGAGTTGGGACTGCAAATCTCTGAATCCCGCATCGGCCTTCAACTGTGGATAGTTCTCCGAGACAGCCAATAGCCTCGACAACGTCCCAGATAGCTGTTGTTGCGCCGCCTGAAATTGTGCGAAGGCCTGGGGGTTGTTAAGCGTCTCCGGCGTGACTTGCAACGCCCCAACGCGCGCACGGGCCTCAGTCACCTGTGTCAGGACTTCCCGCTCATGGCTTGCGTAGCCCTTTACCGTGTTGACCAGATTGGGCACCAGGTCTGCACGACGCTGGTACTGGTTCACCACCTCTGACCAACTGGCTTTGACTTGCTCATCCTGCGATTGAATGGTGTTGTAGCCACAGCCCGTCAGACTGATTGCGAGCATTGTCGTAAGTACCAACCATAGCCTGCGCACGAGACACCTCCATCCTTTCGCACCTTTCGCAAGGCTGCATGAGCCTAATAATGCACCAACGGCAGTGCCGCGAATAGCTGGCACACTCGAAAATCGGGTTTTCAGCATTTATGCTAGGTTGCACGGAAGACCGTTTGATTGATATGCGTCAACAGCGGTCGGTCGCCGCGAAGGACTCCAGCGACGCGGCTACATAGAATGAGCACGGGATGACTATCTGACTGAGGGCTTAGCGATGCCAAACGCCAAGGCCATTGCGATTTCCATCTCAAATACGCCGTCGTGGCGAAGCGAACGGACGGAGATGTGCGAGCACAAGGGCATCGGACATCCCGATAGCCTTTGTGACGGAGCCGTCGAGGCGGCAGCGCACGCCTTGTGCCGCGCCTACCTTGACGCCTATGGCGCAATCCAGCATTTCAACTTGGACAAGGCACTACTCATCGGCGGCATGAGTGCGCCGAAGTTCGGCGGCGGCCAACTCCTGCGCCCTATGCGCTTGTTGGTGTCGGGCCCTGTCACCGAACTGCCATCTGCCAAGGTGGAGCAAATCGTTGAGCAGGCCATTCGCGAGTACCTGAAGGAGTGCCTTGGCACAACAGGTGACGAAATCCAAGTTGAGCCCATACTTCGTCCTTCAGCCCCAAACCTCCGGCGCGTCGTCGCTACCGCGCCATCCGTACCGCTGTCGAATGACACGTCCTTTGGAGTAGGCTATGCACCACTTTCAAGCCTCGAAAGCGCAGTGCTCTCAGCGGCGGAGTCATTACGTTCAAGTGCATTTAAGGTGTTTTTTGGGGCGGCCGGTCAGGACTTCAAAATCATGGGAAGTCGGCTCGATGGGCATCATCGACTCACTATCGCACTGGCATTTGTTGACCGATATGTGCGCAGTGTCGATGAATACTTCGCACTGAAAGGTCGGATAGCGTCGTATCTGGCCGAGCGCGACCACCCGGCATGTGAGATTGCCATCAATACCCTGGACGACCAAAGCGCCCAGGACGAAAGTGGGGTCTACCTGACCGTCACCGGCCTGAGCGCCGAGCATGGTGACGACGGCCAGGTGGGTCGGGGAAATCGAGTCAATGGGTTGATTACGCCTTATCGGCCAATGTCGCTGGAGGCCGCTGCGGGGAAGAACCCTGCCTCGCATGTTGGCAAGCTCTACAACGTGCTCGCGCACCAATTGGCTGCGCGTATCGCAGTAGACGTGGATGGCGTAGCCCAGGTTGTCGTACGGCTTCTTTCCGGCATTGGCCGGCCTATCAACCAGCCGCAATTGGCAGCCATTGACATCGTCGCTGAAAGCGGGCTCTCGCTCACCCAGCAACAGCAGATTCGCGAACTCGTTCGGCAGCAATTGGCTGACCTTCCCATACTGGTCAAGGAACTGGCGACCGGAGCGGTGCCTGTATTCTAGGGCCCAATCGCCAACCGACCTTATCTGGGCATAGTCCCTGCGTCGCTGCAAGCGTTCTACCGGATTTTTTGAACGCTGTTGCCTAGCACGGCGACCTCCGCCCCGCTGTTCGCATTCCTTGACTAGCATCAATAGCCAGGTCCTTTAGAGGGCCCAGACTAATAAAGAAATCCTGCTTTGCAGCCCGCCACTCGCCCCCAGGAGGATGGCATGTCGACCAGGTCCGCTACCCCATTCGGGGGGAAATATGGTGTTGTCGATGGACAGGCGCGCCAAGTGGCCGGCCACGACGAACTTGCTCACCAGCAGCGAGTGCGGGACCCGGTCTGCGGCATGGAGATTTCCCCCGTGGAAGCCGCTGCCAGTGCCGAGGTCGACCAGCGGCGCTACTGGTTCTGCTCAAGTCACTGCGAGCAAACCTTCCGCGCCAATCCTGCTCAATACACTCTGAGTCCATCTGACGAGCATGCGTCGGCGGGCGCTAGCGCTACGTCACCTGCGGCTGCCACCCCCGCCACCGGCAGTGCCAAGCAACTTGCGAAGGACCCCATATGCGGGATGATGGTCGACAAGGCCACAGCCCTCTCGACTGAGCGCGGCAAGCGCAAGTACTACTTCTGCAGTGAAAGCTGTCTACGGACTTTCGAGTCGCCCGAGAGTGAATTGAAGGCCATGAAGACGCGCGTGACCATTGCGCTCACGGGCGTCCTCGCTCTGGCCATCTTCCGAGCAGGTGCTTTCCTCGCATTGGCGGCAGGCGCGACTCTCCTAACTTGGGCACCGATCCCCGCACTTCCTTGGCTTACGTGGGGAATGTGGCTATTCCTGCTGGTCACCCCAGTCCAGTTCATTGGCGGATGGAGCTTCTACAAGGGAGCGTGGAATGCCATCCGGACCCGCAACATCAATATGGACTTCCTCATCGCACTGGGAACGTCCGTCGCGTACTTCTACAGCGTAGTGGTCCTTTTCTTCCCCTCCTGGTTGCCCGTGAAGGTGGCGGAGCGAGATGTCTACTTTGAGGTCTCGGCGGTGATTATTGCCTTCGTACTGCTGGGCAAGTACATGGAGGAAATCATCAAGAAAAAGTCGTCGGCGGCAGTTCGCCGTCTGCTCGACCTTCGTCCTGCCGTCGCTCACGTACTGCGTGAGGGCAAGGAAGTCGAAATCCCCGCTGAAAGCATCATGGTGGGTGAATCGGTAGTCGTACGTCCGGGCGAGAAGATTCCCACTGACGGCAATGTTATCGAGGGCGAGTCCAGCGTTGACGAATCGATGCTGACTGGCGAGTCGATGCCCGTGGAGAAGAAGCTTGGTGCCTCGGTCATTGGCGGCACGCTCAACCGCAGTGGTGCCTTCACGTTTCGAGCCACAAAAATTGGGGCGGACACGGCGCTCGCACAGATTATCAAGATGGTCGAGGACGCCCAAGCCAGTACGGCTCAGATTCAGCGGCTGGCCGACCAGGTCACCAGCTATTTCGTGCCGGCAGTTGTCTCAGTTGCCTTGCTGGCCGTGGTCGGGTGGACGGTCGCTGGTCACTTCGCCCATGGGCTGCTTGCCTTTGTGGCAGTTCTCATCATCTCCTGCCCGTGCGCGCTTGGCGTCGCGACGCCTGCCGCGTTGATGGTCGGCGTCGGCAAGGGGGCGGACAATGGCATTCTGATACGCGGCGGTGAAGTGCTGGAGCGCGCGGAGAAGCTGACCGCCGTTGTCTTTGACAAGACAGGAACAATTACACGTGGAGAGCCCACCGTCACGGATGTCATTTCCATCTCGAACCATGATGAATCGACGTTGCTGGCACTAGCAGCCGCCGTCGAATCCGGGTCCGAGCATCCGTTGGGCGAAGCCATCGTGCGCGCTGCTCAACATCGTACGCTGACCATTCCTAAGGCAGTCAGCATCAGCGCCTTGTCGGGCATGGGCATTCAGGGCCATGTCGGCAGCCAACAGGTCTGGCTGGGGAATCGACGTCTCTTCGCGTGCCAGGGAATTGCGACCAGTGACGCTGAGTCCGTGCTCCGCAAACTCGAAGCCGACGGGAAGACCGCCATGCTGGTCGGTGCGGGTACCTCGCTGCTCGGAGTCGTTGCCGTCGCAGACACGGTTAAGCCCGAAGCCGCCGAGGCAGTAGCTGCTTTGAAGGCTCGCAACATCAAAGTGCTTCTCCTAAGCGGTGACAACCGTCGAACTGCGGAGGCAATCGATCGCCAGGTTGGCATCGAGCATGTTATTGCCGAAGTGATGCCCGAGGACAAGGTTGAGACCATTCATTCCCTGCAGAAGCAAGGCGAGGTCGTGGCGATGGTTGGAGACGGCGTGAATGATGCCCCTGCACTCGCTGCCGCTGACATCGGTATTGCCATCGGGTCCGGGTCCGATGTTGCCAAGGAGACTGGCAGCATCATCCTCATCCGCGATGACGTGCGAGACGTGGTCGCGTCCATTCAGTTGTCGCGCGCAACGATGCGCAAAATCAAGCAGAATCTTTTCTGGGCGTTTATCTACAACACGATTGGCATACCGGTCGCTGCGTTCGGACTGTTGAACCCCATCTTCGCGGCAGCGGCCATGGCCCTCTCATCCTTGAGTGTGGTCGCCAATTCGGCATTACTGAAGCGAGTACGACTTGGTCGACCCGGTACGGAGGCGATATGAAGCGCGCCCTGGCATGGATTTGTGCGGCCCTCGCGACGCTACTAGCAGTCGCAATCGTGTACTGGTTCGGTATCTCACCAATCACGATACTGCTCGCCGTCCTTCTCCTGTCCTGTCCAATCGTCGTGGCGTGGGTCAGCTGGCGACTCTCGTGTGAGTGTGAGCGAGATATCCGGCAAGCCGTCGACCGTGAGCTTCAACGCCGCGAAAAGCATTGATAAGGAGTTTCAATCATGAACTGGCTCTCACAAAATCTTTCATGGCTCGTGCTTGGCGGCGCGGCCCTCATTGCCTTGATTTCTTGGCAGCGATATACGAGTCGCCGAACCAATCAAGACAGTTGGAAACTTCATACGATGCAGGAGGACATTGCCGCTGCCCGCGACCCCGTCACTGGCAACAAAGTTGAAACTGCTCATGCAGTTACGGCGAACTTCGAAGGAAAGACGTACTTCTTCGAGTCTGAAAGCTCGCGGACCGTCTTTCAGCAGGACCCGGCCAAGTATGTGCACCAGCATCATCGCCATCATGGCTGTTGCTAGACGCGACGTTTCACAGGCTTCCATTCAGGAGAAATGTATGAATCACGACCATAGCAGTAACGAGCACCCGGACGATATGCAGAGAAAGATTTCCAGGTCCAAGCTGGTCACGATAGGTTTCCTGCTGGTGATTGGCTACTTCCTCTGGACGGAGCATCGGGCACATGTGATTCAAATCCTGCCCTTTCTTCTCTTGGCCGCATGCCCCCTTATGCATATGTTCATGCACCATGGGCATGGGCACAGTCATCACCAAGGGGAAGGCAACACGCGCGATGACATTAACAAAGGAGAGCGGTGATGAGCCACGATGCGCAATACGGTTATGGTCTTTGGTCGCTGGTGATTATCANCTCGGCGGTCTTCATCATCTTTGCCTTCAGTTTCACCAAACCGAAGACTTCACGGGACTGGCGGTCCTTTGGCGCCTTCTCGGCGTTCATCGTGGCGCTCTTTACAGAGATGTACGGCCTTCCATTGACCATCTATTTCCTGCTGCCGTGGCTCTCGGCAAAGTATCCCGGCATCGACTTCCTCTCACACGATGCCGGTCATCTCCCTGAGATGATTTTCGGCTGGCAGGGCAATCCACACCTGGGGCCATTTCACATCGCGAGTGACATCCTGATTTTCGGCGGATTTCTCATGCTGTCATCTGCGTGGCGTGTTCTGTACAAGGCTCAGCAAGAGCACCGCCTTGCTACCACTGGGCTCTATGCACGCATGAGGCATCCTCAGTATGTCGCGTTCATCCTGATCATGTTGGGCTTCCTACTTCAATGGCCAACCATACTTACCTTGGTGATGTTCCCCATCCTGGTGTGGATGTACGCGCGGCTTGCCAAGGCGGAGGAGCGAGACGCGCTGACCGAGTTTGGCCAGGAATATGAGGCATATCGCAGGAGGACCCCCGGCTTCATCCCGAATTTCGGCGGTGGGGACGTTCCTCACACCAGGCCTCGTTGAAGCGTAGCGGCATCTCAAATCGGAGGTAGCCATGAAACCCTTCAAAACCGGCGTGACCTTGTCGGCCACCGTTGTGCTTTTTTATGCGTTGTGCACCGTTGTCTGGCTAGCGGCCCCTGAGCCTTTCATGAATTTCATGAACGCGCTCTTTCACGGGCTCGACTTCCGGCGCCTTCAGACTGACCAGGCGTTCTCCTGGTGGTCCGTCACCTATCCAGCCTTCGTTTTCGCAGTGTGGTTCTTCGCTGCCGGCGTGTTTTTCGCATGGTTGCATAACACGTTGGGAGGTAAGGACTGACGTTGAGCCGAAACGATTCGCCTGACACACAGCGCAGTTCTCCCGTTGCATACAACTTTGTTCGTTAGCCGAAACCGGCGGCCGGCTGCGAATCGCACTTGCCTCCATTCCTCCAACACGGCGACGACACAAGAGACCCTCTATGGAACCACGCCAACAGCAGTTTTCCCTCTGGTACGTACTCCTCGCAGTCACGGCGATGCTCATATTGCAAAGCCTCTTCTTTTCATCTCATATCGAGACCCTGCCGTACAGCGATTTCAAGGTTTTGCTAAAGGCTGGCAAGCTCAAGGACATAACGCTCGGAGAGGGAGCCATCACGGGTACGGTCAACAGCGATGGCATTGAGAATCTGCTTCCCAAGCAACAGGTCGAGGAAATGCAGCGTCAGGGTAAGGGGGACCACCCTTTTTCCACGCTCCGTGTCAATGACCCCAATCTGGTTCAAGACCTGGAGGCAGCCAAAGTGCGCTTCGTAGGTCAGGCCGATAACAAGTGGATTAGCACCCTGCTTTCATGGGTGGTTCCTGCCATGCTCTTCTTTGCCGTCTGGAGCTTCCTCATTAAGCGGATGGGTGGTGCCGCCGGCGGGATGATGGAGATTGGCAAGAGCAAGGCCAAGGTTTACATGCAGAAGGAAACCGGCGTGACCTTTGCCGACGTCGCTGGCGTCGACGAAGCCAAGGAAGAGCTTGCCGAAATCGTCAACTTCCTGAAGGACCCCCAGCGCTATCGGCGCCTGGGTGGGAAAATTCCCAAGGGGGTGTTGCTTCTCGGAGCACCGGGCACTGGCAAGACACTGTTGGCGAAGGCCGTAGCAGGAGAAGCCGGCGTGCCGTTCTTCAGCATGAGCGGCTCGGAGTTCGTTGAGATGTTTGTCGGCGTGGGTGCTGCGCGAGTACGCGACCTGTTCAATCAGGCAGAAACTAAGGCACCCTGCATTATCTTCATCGATGAACTCGACGCACTAGGTAAGACCCGTGCCCTCGGCGCGGTAACCGGCAACGACGAGCGCGAGCAGACCCTGAACCAGTTGTTGGTGGAGATGGATGGCTTTGATACCAACAAGGGCGTCATCATCATGGCGGCCACGAATCGGCCTGAGATTCTCGACCCAGCCCTGTTGCGACCAGGTCGCTTTGACCGCCATGTCGCGCTGGACCGGCCCGACCTGAAGGGGCGCGAGCAGATTCTCAAGGTGCACATTAAGGATGTTGTCCTGGCTCCCACTGTGGAGCTCACAAACCTGGCAGCCCGCACCCCTGGCTTCGCTGGCGCGGACCTCGCCAACCTCGTCAATGAGGCCGCTCTGCTGGCGGCGCGCAAAGGCAAGGATGCCGTGGATATGGCGGACTTTGACGAGGCACTGGACCGAATCATTGGCGGCCTGGAAAAGAAGAATCGCGTGATGAATCCCCAGGAGAAGGAGACCATCGCGTACCACGAGGCGGGTCACGCCATCGTGGCTGAGTCGCGGCCACACGCCGACCGCGTATCGAAAGTCTCCATCATTCCGCGCGGCGTCGCGGCACTCGGCTATACCCAGCAGACGCCGACCGAGGATCGCTACCTACTGAAACAAAGCGAACTGCTTGACCGGCTCGATGTATTGCTCGGCGGACGCATGGCCGAGCAAATCGTCTATGGCGATGTCTCCACCGGCGCCCAGAATGACCTACAGCGGGCAACGGACATGGCCCGCCAGATGATTACCCAGTTCGGCATGAGTGAGCAACTCGGACTTGCCACTTATGAAGACCTGCCGAACCCTCTCTATAACAGTCCCGGGTTGCTACCTCGGGAGCGTAAGGAGTACAGCGAGAGTACTGCGCAAATCATTGATGCCGAGGTCCGAAAGATTCTGGGCGACGCAAGCCAACGGGTGAAGCAGACACTGCTTGCAAATCGTCACAAACTTGACGCGCTGGCGAAACTGCTCCTCGAACAGGAGGTCGTCGACCGAGCGGCGTTAGAACTCCTGCTGTCCGACAAGGTGGCCACCCTAACGGTTGGGAAGCCCTCATCGCCGGACGCAGCCGAAGCACGCGGTTCAGACAAGCCACCTCATGAAAACGAAAGCAGAAAACCGCACTGAGGAGTCGGAGTCCAGTTCAATATCACTCGACGAGTACGAGAAAGAGCTGCGCCTCCTTCAGATTGAACTAGTCAAGCTGCAGAAGCACTTCCTCTGTTGCAGCGACAGGATTCTGGTCGTCTTTGAAGGCCGAGATGCGTCGGGAAAGGACGGGACTATCAAACGCATTGTCGAGCATCTCAGTCCTCGTGAGACTCGCGTGGTCGCTCTCGGGAAGCCATCCGACCGCGACCGTGGTTCGTGGTACTTCCAGCGCTATGCGGCGGAACTTCCGGCCGCTGGCGAGTTCACGCTCTTCAATCGGAGTTGGTACAACCGCGCCGGCGTAGAGCACGTTATGGGCTTCTGTAGTAACGAAGAACACGAGGAGTTCTTTCTAAGTGTCCCGGAGTTCGAAGAAATGCTGGTGCGCTCTGGGATTCGGCTCATCAAGTATTACCTCGATATCACCAAGGACGAGCAGAAGCGGCGTATCGAATCTCGTCGCCGTGACCCGCTCAAGCAGTGGAAGGTCAGCTCCGCCTTGGTTGCAATCAATGCGCTGTTGCTCAAGCGTACCAAGCTCGCGGGAATTCGTGCTTCATCACCGTCTGTGTCGTCTTCAGACGTGACTGCACCAATGGCCGGTTGAGCAGTGTACCGTGGACGCCAATACAAGACGCCAGAAGCCCAGGACATCGCCGCGCGCAAGCGTGGCGCGGCAGCCGGCACATGCGAGGCATGCCAGAAAGCTCAGCCGGCTGGTTTTTCCGAGTTTCCTTGACATACTGGCTAAACGCGCGGACCTGAGGTCATACCCCATCGTGGTTGGCGGATTGGCGTTCCTCGCCACGCTCAGTATGTGTGTGCCCGTAGTTCCCTTGCTGACTGCTGCCGTACTGTTAAACGCGCGTCGCTGGAGAGCCATAGCGTTCTGTGCCGCTGGAGGAAGTGGTGGGGGAGCGCTAATCCTCTACGTTGTCTTCCATCACCTTGGCTGGGCGCAGTTGCTTAGCTACCTCCCGGAACTCACGCGCTCGGCTAGGTGGGTCGCAGTAGCGGGCTTCACTGAGGACTACGGGCTCCTTGCGCTGACGGCCATCGCGGCATCGCCGTTGCCGCAGACGCCGGCTTTAGTTTTCGTCGCGCTAGCAGAACTGTCCCCCATCGCCGTGTTTGGCAGTATCTTCAGCGGGAAACTCGCGAAGTATGGTTTGACTGCCTGGCTGGCGGCTCGGGCCCGCGAGCCGTTGCAAGGTGAAATTGGGGAAATGATTGCTTCAATAGAAAGGGATAAGGTACCTCATGGCCGAAGGCACGATGCAACGTAAGCGACGCCCAGCGCGCTCCTCCCCAATCGCTGCGGCTGCGGAACTACATGCGGCCCCGACTCCCATCGCCGAGGCTGTTCCGCAGCAGCCGGCATCTACTACGGATGCGGTCCAACAATGGAGGGATTATGCGGTCGACGTTACCCAACGTTGGACGATGTTCATCGATATCCTTCGCCAGCGCGCAGACAACATGTTGGCGCATGAGGAGACCGGCCTTCCGCCACTGCTTCACTTCGATTACGAGATGTTGCTCGACGGGAGAACGTTCGAGCGGCCGGCAAACTATGCCTTGCTGCGCATCACTCGCTGCGGCAGTGACCATTTGGAAGAACGTGTGCGCCCTGGTGCAAAGCCGGTTATCGTGATTGACCCGCGCGCTGGTCACGGGCCGGGGATTGGAGGCTTCAAGCGTGACTCTGAGGTGGGCATGGCGCTGTCCGAAGGGCACCCTGCCTATTTCGTCATATTTTTCCCGATTCCTTGCCCTGGCCAGACGCTGGGCGACGTTCTTAGTGCTCTGCGGACGTTTGTTCAGGAGGTAGCCCGTCGCCACGATGGACAGGAGCCGGTGCTCTATGGGAACTGCCAGGCGGGGTGGGAAGTAATGCTGCTCTCCGCGCATTGCTGTGAGCAAGTCTCCGGCATATCGGTCCTGAACGGTTCTCCACTGTCATATTGGTCTGGCGAGCCGGGCGTGAATCCGATGCGTCTTCTCGGTGCGTTCTCTGGCGGTGTGTGGGGCGCAAACTTTCTTGCCGACCTGGGTAACGGCCGCTTCGACGGCGCATGGCTTGTGCAGAATTTTCAGTTCCTGAAACCGGAATCGGCAATATGGGAGAAGTTCTACACGGTCTTCGCCAACCCGGAACGTGAGCGCGAGCGTTTTCTGGAGTTCGAACGCTGGTGGAACGGCTTCTATTTCCTGAGTCGGGAGGAGCTCGTTTCGACTGTCCAGGACCTGTTCGTTGGCAACAAGCTCGAAACAGGCGAAGTCCAGGTGGACTGCGATTGCACAGTCGACCTACGGCGCATCCGCAAGCCGATAGTCATCTTCGCGTCCTACGGCGACAACATCACGCCACCGCATCAGGCATTGGGGTGGATTCCGGCAGTGTATAAAAGCACCGAGGAGTTGGTCGCCGCCGGCCAGCGCATTGTCTACCTGACCAATCCACACGTAGGCCATCTCGGCATCTTCGTCTCGGCAAGCGTGGCACGCCATGAGCATCGAGCCATCCTGCAGAACCTGGAAGGGATTGAGGCACTGCCACCCGGGCTATACGAAATGATGCTACCCGGCCAAGGAGCAGACGGAGACAGGCAGACGATTCGCGCCACGTTTGAACCGCGCCGCGTCGAGGATATTCAGTTCTCGTATCCACGCGCTGAGTTTGAGCGCGTTCGCGCAGTCTCGGAATTCAATGAGACGTTATATGAGCAGCTTGTCAGTCCATACGTTCGTGCGACCGCGACTCCTTGGGGAGCGGAGTGGCTAAAGTGGGCGCATCCCATGCGCTGGACCTGCTATGCCTGGTCGGGGCGGTTCCAGCCGTGGCTGTCTCCGCTATCCGCCATAGCCGAGGAGGTCACGTCGGCCCGGGCAGTTGCTCCGTCAGACAATATGTGGCGCTCTCTTGAGCAAGCTATGAGCGGTATGGTGACCGGAGCATTGCAGGCAACTCGTTCGGCCCGCGATGCAACGGCTGAGATGGCATTCCTCTGGCTCTATGGACAGCCATGGTTGCCCGTTCCCGCTCATCGAGACAATCCGACGCAGTGTGCCGAAAAATGCTGTCAGTAGTAGGAGAGCTCCCAAGCCAGCCACGACGCGGCATGCTACTTTGCGGCCGCTCGCGGCGCTATTGGACGATTACGGTCCCTCTCTCGCCAGCATCATAATGACCCGGCATCAGGCAGGCGAAGGAGACTGTACCGAACTTTGTGAACTCCCAGATAATCTCACCGGACTTTCCTGCATCGACTGTGATGCCGCTAGGGGATACAAGCTCCTTTCCGGGGGCCCGCATCCTCGTGTGATAGAGCTCCAGCAACTGGCTTTCGGTTCCCAGGACCATCTCGTGCTTCACGCTGCCAGAGTTCTTCACAATGAAGCGGATTGTTTCGCCTCTTTTCACGGTAATCGTTGGTGGAGTGAAGCGCAGACCATCGCCCACTTCGAGCGTAACAGTGCGACTGACCTTGCTTGAGTCGCCGGGCTTCCCGATTGCTGTCACGCCTCCACCACCGTGACCATGGCTATGTTGCCATTCCGCGTCGCCGCCAGCAGCCAATGCGCCCCAGGATAAAACCAGAACGACCAGAAAGCCGACCAATCTGTGGATTATTGCGAATTTCATCGAGCTACTCCTTCGCGAGGCACCAAGCAAGAATGCGGCGCGTTCACTCGACCTCGCACGGTCGCGGGCACATATTAGAAGGTATAAGGGCCCATTCCGATGTACATCATACTTTTGTATTTCGAAGTCGCAATGCGTTAGAAACTACGGAGACGGAACTCAGGCTCATTGCGAGTGCAGCAATCATCGGTGAAAGAAGCAGGCCCGTAGCGCTGTAGAGAACCCCGGCCGCCAGTGGTACGCCCAAGGCGTTGTAGACGAAGGCGAAGCCTAAGTTCTGCTTCATGTTGGCAATAGTCGCCGACGACAATTGACGCGCCCGGGCGATACCTCTGAGGTCCCCCTTCACAAGGGTGACTTGGGCGCTGTTCATCGCCACGTCCGTCCCGGTTCCCATTGCAATCCCGACATCCGCCTTGGCAAGCGCAGGTGCGTCATTAATGCCATCACCCGCCATCGCCACGACCCGGCCTTCCGCCTGAAACTTGCTTACGAGTGCCAGCTTGTCTGCGGGCTTCACTTCACCGTGGAACTCGTCAATCCCCAGCTTCTCGGCAACGGCCTTTGCAGTCATCACGCCATCGCCTGTCGCCATCACTACGCGGATACCTTTGTCTTTCAGCTGTTGCAAGGCTTCGGGTGTCGTAGCCTTGACCGGGTCAGACACTGCCAGCAATCCGGCAAGCGTTCCGTCCACGGACAGGTACATGACGCTGGCACCTTGCGTGCGAAGTGCATCGCCAGCTTCGCGGAGGTTCGACGTAGCGACGCCTTCTGACTCCATCAGCGCGGTGTTTCCCAATGCAAGCTTCTTGCCTGCGACGGTGCCCCGCACGCCAATCCCTGTGCTAGATTCAAAGCTCTCCGCCTTATCGAGCACCAATCCTTGCCGACGAGCGGCTTCCACAATCGTGGCGGCTAAAGGGTGCTCGCTGCCTTGGTCGAGACTAGCGGCAAGTCGAAGGACTTCCTGTTCCGAAAAGCCATTGGTGCCCATGCTGCGTTCGAAGCTCGGCTTACCTTCAGTGAGCGTGCCAGTCTTGTCAACAATGAGAGTATCCACTTTGCGGAGATTCTCGATGGCAGCGGCGTCCCGGAATAAGACTCCAGAAGAAGCACCCTTCCCGCTGGCAACCATGATTGACATGGGGGTCGCGAGCCCGAGCGCACATGGGCAGGCGATGATAAGGACTGCCACCGCATTGATAAGCCCGTAGACCCAGCTTGGCTCCGGCCCAAATATGCCCCACGCAAAAAACGTCAGCAGGGCAATGGCAACCACCGCGACAACGAAGACGCCGGCTACCTTGTCTGCCATCCGCTGCATCGGTGCCTTGGAGCGTTGGGCTTGTGCAACCATCTGGACAATCTGCGCCAGGACTGTTTGAGAGCCGACCTTTTCGGATTCGATGACCAGGCTGCCAGCGGAATTCATGGTGGCCCCGATGACACGGTCACCCACACGCTTGGTTACCGGGATGGGCTCGCCGGTAATCATTGACTCGTCCAGGGAGCTCGTACCCTCGATGACGATGCCATCGACCGGTACCTTCTCGCCGGGACGCACGCGCAAACGGTCGCCAACATGTACGTGACTCAATGGGATGTCCGCCTCGCTCCCGTCTGCATTGATACGACGCGCCGTTTTTGGGGCCAGACCAAGTAGAGACTTGATTGCCGCCGACGTTTGGGACCGTGCTCGAAGCTCAAGCACCTGCCCAATCAAGGTCAGCGAAATGATGACTGCGGCAGCCTCGAAGTAGACGCCAATGCGGCCGTGCGCTGTGAACGTTTCGGGAAAGACGCCAGGCGCGACAGTCGCAATGACGCTGTACAGATAGGCAGCGCCAGTACCAAGACCGATGAGGGTCCACATATTGGGGCTGCGATGGATGAAGGACTGAACGCAGCGTTCGAAAAACGGGTACCCTGACCAGAGAACTACCGGCGTGGAAAGGACCAGCTCGACCCAGCTCTGGGCAGACGCTTCCATCCAACCGAGGCGGTGCCCAAACATTGCGAGGACGAACACGACAGCCGTCAGTGGCAGTGTCCACCAGAAGCGTCGGCTGAGGTCAGTGAGTTCAGGATTTTCCTCCTCGTTCAGCTCTGGAATGATGGGCTCCAGAGTCATGCCGCACTTCGGGCAGTTTCCAGGGTGGTCCTGCCGGATTTCCGGATGCATCGGGCACGTGTAGATTGTGCCCTCTGGGGTCGATGGTGGAGTCTCGTCGATGACCGGAATTGTGTACTTCTGCGGCGCAGCCGTGAATTTCGTCTCGCAGTTCTCGCTGCAGAAATGGTAGGTCGTCCCGTGGTACTCGGCCTTGAAGCGGCTGTCGCTACTGACCTTCATGCCACATACTGGGTCCTTCTCCGTCCCACCACCGTCATGAGGGTCACCATGATGATGGTCATGTACATGACCATTTTCGTGCGAGTGGCTTTCGGGACGAGTGGGCTCATGCTTTTGAGCCAGTGGGGGGCTATTTCTGTTCATTCAACGCACACTCCGTTCTATGTGAGCATTCGATGTGGTCGTCGGCCGGCCACGCGTGACTCATTTTCATACAACAATATGTAGAAATGACATCGTACTGATGAACCACTATACGCTTTAGTCTCTCTGGCCTTTCGGCTTCGCGATCTGCACTTGCCTTGATTGAAGTCATATGCTGCACCTTCCAATACGGGGAAGGTCAACCCCCAGAGTGGGTGGAAATCCCACTCGCAACGCCTTGAGAATTCGTGGTACTACATTTTCTGGATTCTAGACACGAGCTTCCATGACAGACCTTACGAGAACACTTATCGAACGATGGAAGGTTGATAAGAACGGGACGTATCAGAGTTGGTTTCTGTGGCCCGAGCGCCTGAAGAACTTCCGGTCAATCCGTCGTGGCATCGGCGCGGTGGTCAACGAGATACAGGCGGGAACATTTGGCAATGCTTATCGCGGCTCCTCACTGGAAACGGTCGTTTCCTCCATTGCTGAACAACGACAGATGTTCAAAGGGGCAGACCACGCTTTCTTGTGGAAGCCGAAGCTGCGCATTCCTGACATCTACGAGAACGCGGACAATCAGCGGGCCTTTGCGAACCTTCTCCACGCCTGCGACTGCTGCGACACAGAGCAAGAAGTGGTTCAAGCCATTCAGCAGCTGAGTCAGCATGGCATCAAAGGCCTGGGGCCTGCTGCGGCAAACCTTCTGTACTTTATCCACCCTACGCTGGTCGTGCCCTTCAATACCGCCATCGTCAATGGCTATAATGCGCTAACGGGCTCGAGCGTGAAGCTGGGTAAGTGGGACCATTACCTGGCCATGCGAGAAGGCGTTCTCGTCCTGAACGCAAGGTACCGCGACCTGCTTTCTAATGATCTGGGCGCGATTGCTGGTTTGCTGTTCGACCTCGGCATGGCGCGCTATCCGGTACCTCCGAGGGAGGGGGATTCAGCGACTGTGGCAGCTTGGGAGACGGACCTCGCCAAAGTGCGCGAGGAGGCCGCATCCTTTGCCAGGCAGATTCAAGCAAACCGGACTGAAGACGCGACACACACCGAAGTTCAGGGTTGGCTGCGAGACCTTGGCAAGGCGTTGGGCTTTTCAGTATGGGTGGCGACCAATGACCGGAGTCGCCCATTTAACGGTGGTGCCTTGGGAGATGGTTGCTTGTCCTCGATCCCCGCATCGCTATTGGTGGCCGGAGCCGACACGGTTCCGCTTATCGACGTTGTTTGGCTAAATGCAACTTCGCTCGAGGTCGAAGCGGCGTTCGAGGTAGAGCATACGACTTCCATTTATTCCGGTATCGTCCGCCTTCTCGACTTGGCATTAGGCTCGGACCAATCTGCGAAAAAACACCTGTTTCTTGTCGCACCGGATGCACGTGAAGCTGATGTAAGAGCCCAGCTTTCTCGTCCGGCATTTAGTCGAGTATCCGAGCTCGGTATCCGATACGTGCCCTACACCAGCCTGACGGAGCACAGAGAAAACATGGCCCGATTTGGTGCTGGTATCAAACCAATCGAAGCTATTGCCAAGACCCTCTGAGCGGCCATAAGGCCTGCGGTTCAAATAGGAATCGTTCGCAACACTAAACTTCTATCGGCAATCAAAATACCACTTGACCCTCCCACTGTGAGAGGGTCAGGCATCGTCTGAGCGGGGTTACTATCGACTCATCATGCCGCCGCTGGTCATCCCCATGTGGTCCACCATCGTCTGCATCATCTCCTGCATCAATTCCATGTGTTGGACCATCATGTCGTGGTGCATGCCCATGTGCTCAGACATGTCTCCGTGGCCCATGCCCATGCCACCCTGCATTCCGCCTTTCATCTGAGCCGCGTGCATGGTCCGCAACATCGCCATGCTCTCTTGCATAACCTTGACTTGCTCTGCCATCAGCGCCTGACGTTCCTCTGGCGTCTTGGCTCTCGAAAGTCGCTCGTGCAAGGCCCGCAGATGTGCAATTTGGGTGTCCACGGCTGCATCCCTTTGCCCGTTCTTCAAATTTTGCGCTGTTGCGGCTGCTGCCTGACCGTGGCTGTGGTCGTGTTCCGCACCGCCTTGCTGTGGGCCTGCTGAAAACGCTAGCGGCGTCCAGGCGAGTGTAGAAAGCGCCACGACAATGGGGGCCAGCCGATTCTTGTGCATGATGTCGTCCCTTTGCTGAGTGTTCAGGATGCGCAATAGTGCGCATTTGCCAGTCTAGGCCGCAGATGTTGAGGGCGCCTTGATAAGGATCAGTCTTGTCATTTCAACTGAGAGGCCGCCGTAACTATCTGCTGTTTCAAGGTCCGCAAAATGGGAGCAAGCCCGATCCGACTATAGCGTGGCACACACACAGCGTAGCTGCAGAGATAAGCCTGATTATCCCTGTACTATCATTTCGGTACGGAACTCGCTTTCGTCGAAATGCCCCGTCACCCGCCCACGCCGGAAGGCTTCCCGGACACCGCGGCCCTTGCGGCCCTGCGCGCCTGGTATGAAGGCGCCTCGTCGCGGCAGGCGGCCGAGCGCTACCTGCGCGATCGGCTCGGTCCTGGCCATTCGGCCCGCGGCGTCATCGGCCAGGTGCGCCGGCAGTTGGCCACGTTTTCCCTCCACCGGGAACGCCCCGACCTGGCCGCGCTGTTCCAGTGTCCCGCGAGCCTTCGCACCCGTCATGCCAGGGCAGTCACGCAAGCCCTCGAGCTGCTGCGCGCGATGCCGGTCCCGACGCCGCAGATCAGCGACGATATCGCGCGGTGGCTGCCGGCGCGCGCCGTCCGAGCCTTGTATGCGGCCGGTATCCGCACCCTCGCAGATCTCACGGTGCGCATCCCGCGCCGCCGGCAATGGTGGACCGCCATCCCGAGGCTCGGCCCCGCCAGCGGGCACCAGATCGAAGCCTTCTTCGCCCGGCACCCGGCGCTGACCGAGCGGGCGCGTGCCTTGATCATCGCGGAGTCACCGTCCATGGTCATGCCTTGGGAACAACTTCAGTTGCCCCATAAGGTTGACGGCTCGGCCGGCGCCTTCCGCGCGCCGACGGCGAGCTGCATTCTGGGCGTGGACAATGACCGGCACGTCACTGCGCGATTGCCCCGTCTGCGCTAAGGGCCGCATGGTCCGCATCGAAGGCGGTGTGCCTGGCATCCTCCCACGGGCTCCACCTGATCCCAGTCATGGACACTGACCGGCATCAGCACCAGGCCCCAGCACGTTGGTCTTCTCCATGCGGCCAACGCGAACCGACTCGTGCTTTGCCGTTCTCGCACCATCACAATGCCGCGAAACTGTGCGCTATCTGCCCGCTGACCCTCGTATTCCCGCTGGCTTTGCGCGACTGGCTCTGTCAGACTGCCCGCTTCCGGCGTGCGATGGCCACGCGCCGGGTGTCGCGAATTACCGCGCCGTTCATTCAATGCCCATAGAAACGAACGCCTGTGGAGCGGTTTAGCACAAACGATTTTTTATTTACCGCTCGCGGAGCAATCTCACCGGTTCGACTCATGCATCTGAGGCCGCGACCGCTAAACAAAAAACCCTCTGCATTATCAAGATGCGGATATGCGGCACTGAGTCGATCTTTCTCGTTCATACAACCGATTCGGCAGAAGGCGTTTAGTCGAGGATTATGTAGTCGTCCGGAACCGTAAGATTTTTCCGGCGTCCACCGGCATCAAATGAAACGACAGTTCTTTTGCCTAATCCATGGAAAAGCACGCTGACATTATCGAATCGCTTGTAATCTGGCAATTTCGGAGATAAGTCCGACACATTTTGCTCCGGCAACAGAAAGGCATAGGGAGATTTCACGTAGACCGTCGCGTGATCCTTCCTGATATTAGCCATACTCATACCAATTTCCAGGAGCTGTCCGGATACACCGCCATAGAAAAGCGGTGCAAACAGGATAAATGCGAGTATCCCCATCTGCGTTCGTCTGATATGCGAGGGATCCCCTAGAGCGCCGACGTTATCTTTTTGGTCGGTGTGAACCTGCGACCTATGAATTTCGTCAATACTTTTTAGCTTTTTCCCGGCAGACAAGAACGCCGAGTAGAGCATATACAATATTAGGGAGAGCAGCGGAAGACTCCAGTACGCGAAGGCGTCTTTTCGCCCTAGGGCGGCGATTAGCACAATCGCCAGCAGCGCGCAAAGCACGCTACCAAAATTGAACTTCACCCATTCAAATTGCGGCGCGATGGGCCTTGTTCGATGCCTGTTGACAGCCTTCATCGCGCTGTTAAAAATAGGCAAAATAACAGGGGAGCACGCTATTCCCAACGATATTAAGCTATAAATATAGAAAAGATATATAAATCCAAACGACGCCGCGATGAATATTAGTAGCACGCCATCACCGATCGTCAGGTCTTGAGGAAAATGTCCAATCCTCATGGAATATAGCGCCACGCAAATTCCACCTATGAGGATGCCAACCTTCGTCAGGGCAGATATGATCTTAAGAAAACTATCCAGATTTTCCCCAGATAGTGGCTCGGGAAACTTCATTATTCTTCTCCGTATAGGACGCATACCGAATCCCACGTCGCGAATTGGGGTGCCAGGGCTCGCCCATGTGGCGGCGTCTCAGTCAGTTTTGCCATATCTCGGCAACAGTCCTGGTGACCGGCCTTCGATATGATTCCGCAGGCTGCGGCCATTTTCAGGCAGCATTTCGCGCACATCAGCGTCTTGCATATTCCATGCACAAGCCAACTGACTCGCTACATCACTTGCCTGCCACGGCATGAGGGCCTGCCCCTGCACCTTCGCAAACGGCCCGTCGCTTTCCGTCACAACGCGCGCTACAGGCAACGACGCCGCGATGCGCCTGCCGTTTGCAGTGCGTAGCATGGCTGGCCCCACGCTAAACCAGCAGCCCAGCTCTATTGCACGCCTCAATTGATGGAGTGAATCGCTATACCAGTGCAAAACCGCAGTACCGTAGGATGGATGCCGCTCGAGCGTGTCGAGCACCTCTTTTGCTGCGTTCCTCGAATGGATACTTAGGACTCTTCCCCCTAGCTCGCTACAGCGAGCCACCGTTTTCTCGAAGACATCCTGTTGGACCGAAAAGTGCTCCCGATATCGCGGGGAGCCATCCAGTCCGATTTCGCCGACGGCTGACACGCCCTGCAACTGCTGAAGTAGCATGGATAGTTCACCGTGGCGCTGGTGTGCGATTTCGGGATGCAGGCCGGGCGAGATGAAGATGGTTGGGACGGGCGGCAGTACGCGAGATGAGGCGATGAAGGCCTTAGGGCTGGTGGTGACCAACCAGACGAATTCACATCGACGGGCAGCCTCCGCATAGACCTCCAACGCAGAAGGATAGAGATCGATGTGACAGTGGAAGTCCATCAGAGAACGCCGTCTTGCTTCAGCAACGCGGCAAGTTCGGACAATGCACGTCCGGCAACGTCGCGATAGTTGGCCCTGTCGCCTTGACCGGCAAAAGACAGGGTCGCGCCAAGAAATGCGTCAATCCCGTTTCTTTCCGTTGCGAGAACAGCGCACGCAACCGCCATCGGGTCATCGGCCGCGGACTTCTCCGACTGCTGAAGGTTCGCAAATTTGTATGGCGTACCGTCAGGCCGGCCCCAACGCAAGAATGCCGCGCGTCGAACCATGCAGGGGACGCAGCGTCCACAGTGCGTCCGATTGTAGGTGCGGAAGCGCCCGCAGCTTGTGGAGTCCGACGCGAAGCGCGCGAGCAGCGTTTGGTCGAGGCACTCCCGCATCATCTCGCCTTTCGTTTTGAAGCGATACGGCATTGACAGAACGGCCGGAACCCCCACCGCGTTTAGCAGCAATTGCAGTTGCTCCATGAATAGCGGGTGCGTTGTCCGCGTGCTGAGACTTGCCATACGTCCCGGCAACAGCGGTGGGTTGACGCTAATAAATCCGTTTTCCGGAACCAGAATCTCTGCGGGTGCGGGTGTGGTCAGTAGCGAAGTGGCCAGCACGGCAAGTGCGTAAAACCCCATCGACCGTGCGCGGGTTGACGGCTCGCGCGGCGCGATGGGATCGATGCGATGACTCCACTGCTGGTGCCACGCAGCGCCTCCCAGCGCGGCCGCGTAGGTTCGCTGACGCTCGGAGTCTTCATAGGCAAGCTGCGATACGAAGATCGGACGGCGTTTGTTGGCGATGGCGTCTATGCCACCAATTAGACTGTCCAGGCCACCCGAGAGCAAGGCAACGCAGTCCCGGTCGCAAATACTCCGTTGAGCCTGCGGCGCCTCGGGACCATCTGGCAAGAAGCTAACCGACCAAAAATCTCCAGTAAGGATGCGCAACATCCCCTCAATCAGGGGCCGCTGGGCGTTCCACCGATCCGGATCGAGGAGCGTGACTGAAAGCTCGATCTGGCGAGTCCAACCATCGGGGCTGGTATTGCGAGGCACTGCGATGTCGGCCGCGCAGACGGCGAATCCGAACAAGACAAAATCCCAGATCGGCGTTGAGGGCGCATACCCCTCCCGCTCGAGTTCCGGCATCCAACCGTTCGCAATTCGATCACTCCCCGCGATATCGGATCCCTGGAAGTATGTGAATACGCGACTCCCAGCCGGGACAGTGCGCGGGCGCGCCTCGAAGCTCGTACAAATGACTTTCATTCTGCCGTCCCAAATACGAACATTGCATCCGCCATGGCCTTCGCAGAGACTTCGCGCATCGACCGCGGTCTCTGATCTCCCCGCGCACCCTTCATCGCCTCGGCCACCACGCCTGTCACGTAGTCGAGCACTTGCCCCAGTCGCTCATGAACCAGCTTTGCCGAGTACTTGAGCTTCTCGAAAACCCGTCCCAACTCCAGCTGAATCCGGTTGTACACATCATTGGCGATCGTGTACGTCATCACATCTGCAATCTGATCGTCCGTTAGATTGAAAATGTCGACGTTGGGATCTGTGTCGTAGAGCTTAATGATGGCCTGATCCATTGCGTGCTTCGCGGATTCCTCATCAATACTGCCGCCGACGGGGAGCAGTCGCTCCGCCACTTCGAGGGCAATGTCCGCTGCGGACAGGCCCCGTTGCTGAATCGACGCCACCCAGGCGTCAATGCCCGGGTCCCCTCCCGTACGTGCCGCCGACAGAAGGCCACCCAGGGCCGCCGCTGCCGTCACCGTAGCCTGCATGCGTGAGGCGGCCCGTTTCGATCCTCCCATGCCCTTGTTCACCAGACGGTTGATTCCTCTTCGCAGGTCAGCGCTGCCGCCGCTGGTCACAAATGAAGACAGCGCGCGCCGAGCTTCGCCATATCGTCCGCGCGGCGCGACATGACTGCCAGCCGGTTGCACAACCTCTGCCTCCGCGCCGTTGTCTTCGGCATTCTGGGCATCATCATCAGGTTGGGGCGGTACGGGCGCCAGTGACGCGTCAGATTGCGACGTATCAATGCCTTGTTCGACGTCTTCGAGCCAAGGCGGGTCGAATGGGCTGCCGCTCGGCGCGCCAGCGCTAGAAGTTGAAGTGCCCATCAGTTTTTCCGTGCCGCGCGTATCGCGCGTTTTACCGGTTCGCTCGCCTGGCTGTCCGTCGCCCAGCCGCTTACCACGTCGCTCGCCCAAGGCGCACTCACGACGCGCTGGACCAGACCAGGACTGATTTGCGCGGTGGGAGCTTCCACAAGCAGCGCGGCGGCGCGCGCCCCGGCAGCCGGGTAGACCTCGCAGACCGCCGTCAACATCAACACTTCCTCAGATTTGGTCCAGTCGCGGGAGGCGCGACGGGCTTCCCACGCGCGAGTCATAGCGAGAACGGCTTGCGTTTCGCCGGCGGCTTGTATATCTGCGGTGAGTTGTTTGCTCGTGACACGAGCAGCCGCCAGCGCTTCCTGAAGTACCTTACCTTCGCTGGTCAACTCATCGTGTCCAAAGTCGCGTACGGTGCTGTCCCGGCTTAAATGCACCACCGGTCGCAGGTCCATGTCTCCCAGCGCGGGCTGCAGCAATAGCCACTCGCGAGCAAATGGCTTGTCACCAAATACCTCGGGAAGCGCGCGCTCGACGTCCTTTGCCAGTTCTTCCGCTTGCGCAATGGCCCCCACCTTCCCATCGCTATCCGCGGAAACCATTTCAGCCAGCGCGTTGGCGAGCGTTTCATCGCAACGCTCAAGAAGATGCCACTTCGCCAACACGGGCAGGTCCACTTCGATTCCCTGTGGTTTGGCCATTGCCTGACGAAGAAAGACGGTGTTAAGAAATCGCTTGACCAAACGAGGGTTCGATTGCACCGCGCTCGAGGAAAATAGCAAGGGCGACAGCCGTTCGGCAAGTCCCATAAGCGACTGCAATTCGGCGTCCGCTTGCGGAGCAAGGCTTTCCAAGAAGCTGAGGTCCACTCGCTTGCCCTTCCAGGTTTCCCGAAGGCGCTCCTCCACCCGCTTTTTCGCGATTTCGAATTGTACGTCGTCGATAGTGCCCCCGCGATGAGCCCGTTCAAGGAACAGCAACGCTGCATAGGCCTTCGTTTCGTTCGGACCCAGGCGCGGCACGCGCAGCGGGACCTGGATAAGCTTGTCGAAGTAGTTGGTAACGACGTCGTCCGCCAAGCCAGTTCCGGTGAAGTGCACGCGCACCGCACCTCGAATAAAGACGTCATCGGCGGCCACCACAAAAGCGCTGCCCTTCAGGAACAGCAGCAGCCGGATGGCTTCCAGGGTCGCGATCGCGGTTTTGGGCAAACAACGGTCCAGATCATCCACGAACACCACGAGGGTCACACCCAGCTCACTGAGCAACTCCTCCAGGTCATCCCTGAACCCTTGGATTTCCTTGGGCAGCGAGCGGGGCTTCGCCTCGTCGATCAGGCCTTTGGTCGCTTCCGGCACGCCTTTGACTGCGTCAATCACTTCTGAGGGGGAACCCTTTTGCAGGGCACTCAGGCCGAGGTCAAAGGCCTTGCTCAGAAGTCCGACGGGCACGCCTGTGACTACTGTCGCAGCCACCTCGCCCCCGAGTTGGGCCAAGCGCAACAGGTTGATCCGTTTGACGAACGCTATGGCTTTATCAGTCAGCGTCTGAGAGCCCTCGGCCTGTTTCAGTACTGCGTCGCCGACCGTCTGCAGTAACGCTGTACGGGCGTCCTCGAATCCCTGATACAGCCACGGATTGAACGTCACCACGACGTACGGCTCCCGCCCGCCTTGGCCCGATGCGGTCGAACTCTTCGGCACCAACTCGGTTTCGATCATTCGGACAAGCGAGGATTTCCCAGTCCCCCACCCGCCCGAAACGCCGATGGAGATCGGCTGACCATCCGAATCCTTGATCAAGTCCGCGCAGACCTTCGCCACCAGCTTGAAGTTGACGTAATCGACCGTCGTCTCGTTGTCATGCCACATCGCTGCCCAGCATTGATATGCCCCTCGTCTGATCGTTTTTCTGTCGCCCCGGTCTGTTAATGCCACACCGCTTTTTCGGAGATCACGGAAGTGCAATTTAGGCGTTCGCCCCAGCGGCAGGTTTGACATGGGCTCGTTGGTCGGAATTGTGCCCCGTCCTGCCCGAAATGAAACTCCCGCTAAAGGAGTGCCTGGAAGGCTGCGCCCCAGAGCCCCTGGCTATTCATCTGCCCCGCGCTTGGCGGTACGCATCCGTCGCCGCGCGGGCACGCTTCAGTTCTTCCTCCAGAAAACTCACCCGCCCCGCCAGCGCGTCGCGCCCTGCTCGATACGCTTGCCGGACATTGTCGGTCTCCAGCGCGCGTCAGCGGTCGGCGGCGGCCTGGCGCTCGCCCATGCGCGCCAGTTCCGCGGTCGCTAAATCTCACTGGGCAACGCCATGAGAGGTCTGAGATGGCTCAGCATCTCCTGATCATTGTTTGGAAAGAGTCGATCGTACGGAATCACTATTTCGGGAAACGCTTCGTCGGCGAATGCACTGAGCCCGAAGTGCCTGTGCGGCCTCTTCACTCGTTCGGCGAAATAGGGACCGACGCCAACGTGTGCAATGGCCTGACCCGCTTTCTCGAACTCGGCAATTGACGTAACCGTATATGGGGACTCCTCCAACAATCCCTGCAGCCCTCGCGCCGTCAGCTTTCTCAGCACCAGTGTGTCGAGGTACTCGACAACATGCGGCGCGAACAGGTACCAGTCCTCGTAGGTAACCAGAATTGGATACACTGGCAGCCCATCCGGTTTCCAGGCCGTCTTACACTCCAAGGCGTCATGCACGTTCCTGTAGTGTTGGACGATTGAATCAGCTAAATCGCTCAAGGTTTCCGTGAGGTGTTCGCTATCCGGCGTGATTTTGGCGTCCAGCCTCATTCGGCGTGTCTTACACTCGATCATTAGGTGCCCTGTCGCGTCACTCACAATCCAGTCGACCCCGTCCTTACGATCCCTTTTGACGCGATACTCCTCTTCTGCCATGACTTTCTGGGAAGAGCGCTTGAACTGAACTGTGAGCACGTCTCCGACGTAGTCTTGAAACGCAAGGCCGTAGGCGTTCCCGTACTTGGCTCCACTCTTGGCAAGGTCGTAGAATAAGCCCTCCGTTACGCGCCTTAACACGAGCTCGGGAATGGGACAGAGAAATTGCTTCGGCCGATCGTCCCAAAGACAAACCAGTGGCTTCGCTTCAAGATAGTTCCAAGTGTGGGACCAGCCTTCATCGTATCGCTGAGCAGCCGAGAGTGCTTCGCGGGCCTCTGAATAGCTAGCTCCAACCATCGCGAAATATGCGTCCCGTTCGTCTTGTGTCACACCGACGCCCGAATAATCAGCAGCGGCATCCACAACACCAACGCGCGCGGCTTGGCCTGCCGTGGCAAAAGCCATCGTGATCATTGAGGGAAGACTAGTTCCCACTATCGCCTCAAACATGTCCCGGACGAGTTGACTACCATATACCCTGTGTGCGCGATACAGGCGATCCCAGTCCCTGGGGTTCTGCCATCGTGCTTGCTGGTGCATTAAGGTATGAAGAGACTTCATTGCCCGCTCCCCCGAGTCGATGGCCCTCTTCGATATCTCCTCGGTGATACGCCTGATGTGGTTCACCAAGGGAATTAGGTCGCCTCTGTCCGCTCGCCTCAACCACGGGTCCCGACCAGCGTGCAGCATTGCTTCCCGAGCAAGCAGGTGAAGCTCCCAGTTGAAAACGATGCCAATCGCACTGCCCCAGCGATCCTGAATTGCTGCCCGGCCGGAGCTGTCAACTTCGCCGTGTTTGCGCCGGACAAGCTGCAGCACGGACTCTATTTCCAGCGTTCGAAGAGCGTTTCGGAGCGGTTTGTACTTATCGTAGACGTTAATCATGGCTGGCCGATTGGTCCCATCCCATCTGCTTCATTAGCTTTGCGGTACGAAGCGTTGTCGCGACGAATCGGCATCGCCGCACTATGCGTAGTTTGGTAGCCCATGAATCCGGCGAATCTCGTCGTAGATCGAACTAAATCTGTCAATTTTGGGGCAGTAAAAGTGTCAATCGGCGACCCAGTTGCTTCCGTGAATCCTCAGTTCCTTGCTGGACAAGGCTTTGCGGGTTGCGAAGCAATGTGTCACCGGACAACCAGGGTCATTCCAGCGCGAAAGCTGTGAGCCCGAGCCGTCGAGGCGGCTTTGCAAGCTGGGACATGATGTCCTGGTACGCCTCGTTGACGCGGCCTTCCCCGGAGACAAGCCCGTGAAAACTACTTGCGGTGAGAATGTAATCGCGATCGATCAAGTCGTTCGAGATCTTCTGAGGATCGACATTCTCATAGCCGCCGTTGCGGATCCAGTCCATGCAAAGCCACATCATGTAGTACTGGTGCCGCAGGACCATCGGCTTCTGTCGAAGGAGACTCCAAACAGCACCAGGACTATATCCTTCGCGCTCTGCGAGCGTGATACCGAGTCGATTCGGTATCACCGTATGGATAAGCTCGAGCCTCGCATCACGGTCCATGCGGCCGGCACGCAACGCCTTCACATCGGCGGCCGTCAGCGATTGCTCCTTCAGTTCCTCAATCAAGCCCGCGACGCGATCCTTGTTCTCGGCATGGACGTAGAAATCCTTTGCAATGTCGACTTGATGCTCATCCTTGTCCTCAACAATGCGACGTAGGAGAAGATCCTCGCGCGCCGAACCGGCTGCGATGGCTGCCAGCATGCGGCGCGTTACATGCCGAGCGTCGCGCAACAGCATGTTTCCTGCGATGGAGCGACCTGTCTTGAGTTCCATCCCGAGGCTTTCAGGAATCGATCTTCCAATATGAACCCGGCTGGAATGAGGTGCGATCATCCTGAGCGACTCGACCAATGTGGCCTCGCGGGCATCTGGATTCTTCGTCATCTCGATGAAGGCCGTGTCCGGCAATACAAAGTGTGTCGCGGGTGACTACCGCAGCAGTTCCACAACCTCAGGAGCGCGGGATTCGCGAAGCCTGTTTTGATCCAGAACGATGAGCTGATTGGGCATTTCCTTTCCGTCGACTGATTGCCCGGCATGTACCTCAGGAGTTGTAATGGTTAGTGCGCCGCCACCTGTCCGCCGATCCAGCCGCGATCACGCAGCACATCGAACGCCAGGGAAATTTGCCGAGTCGTGAACTGCCGCTTCCTATCGTTCCAGCCGTAGACCGCATCCGCGACCTCGGACAACGAAGCCTCGGGCCGCTGCTTGGCCACCCAATGCACCGTAGACAGCAGTTCCATACCGAAAGCGGACTCGAAACCGGCAACAAGATCCGACACCCTGTCGAACCGCTCTCGCGTTTCCGGATGATCGGACAAAAAGCGATTGGCTTCGTCCACGGCTCCCGGCACCAGTTCCAATTGTTTGTCCGGCGCATCACCACCATCTGCGTAGCCGCTCACAAGGTGCCCCTCAATCTGTTTGAGGACATGGCGCAGGTTCTCGGCGTATGGACCGTAGTGGGCTTGCCTGAATTGCAGGCGCAGCGGTTGGCCGGCCTCCTGCATGAAATACATCAGCTTGTGCACTTCCAGCAGCGACACAGCCGGATCGAGCAACCCGGCGAGATAGCGCGAGATGAGTTCGACCAGCGCGGCACGTCCCGCCGTCATCTGGGGCACCTCCCGCGTATGCGACATCTTGTCCGATTCCGGAGCGCCCTTCGGTTCGTACACCAGCGTCAGCACATCCGGTAACGCTGCCATTGCGGCGGCGATCATGGGACGCACCTCCTCCCAATCGAGGCCGCCCAGGCCGCTGCCCAGCGGTGGAATCGCAATCGATTGGATCCCCTTGTCCTGGATCACGCGAACGAGATCCTTCAGCCCCGCCTCAATGTCTTCAATCCGGCTTTTTCCTTTCCAATGCCGCTTGGTCGGAAAGTTGATGATGAAGCGGGGATTGGCAAGCTGCCCGGTCGAGAAAACGTGCATGCGGCCGGGCTGCACTTCGTCATGGCGACAGGCCTCCGCGTACAACTTGAAGTTGGCGGGGTAGGCATTCTTAAATTGCAATGCAATGCCGCGCCCCATTACACCGACACAGTTCACGGTATTGACGAGCGCTTCGGCATCCGCATGGAGGATATTGCCTGAGGTGTATTCAATCATGGTTCGTTGCCTCGCTCAGTAGTACCACTCGGGTCGAACTTCGACTGGCGGCCGATGCCCGTTTGCAGGCAGTGCATTCATGACCTGCTGATATGTCTGCGCCGATTGCACGCCGATACGTTCGACAAGCCCCCAAGGGAACCCACGCTCGATCAGGAATTCAGCCTGTTTGCCTTCTTTCATGGAAGCATCAATGCCCGCCCCGCTCCAGCGATTTGTCCCAATGGCTTGCCAGTTCAAATCCCCCAATCGCCCTAGATCCGCACGATCTTCGAAGTACCGGGCGCCGGCATTGGACAGCGTGAATGCCCATCGCAATCCTTGCTGCTGCGCCCACGCCACCGTGGCATGGAGGTCGGCCTCCAGATGCACGATCGGTCCCTGCCCCCCGCGATACGTCAGTTCAGGGTGGTTGGCCTGGTAGATCAGATACAGCATGATCGAGCGCGGACAGAAGTAGAACGGCACACACTGCCCAACATACAACCCCGGGTGGCAAGTCAAGGTGAGCTCGCTGAGACGACGCTGTTTGATCGAGGTCATCCCGATAACCGTGCCCTGAGGGGCGGCTTGGGCCATCACGGCATCGCAGAGCAATCCTGAACTGGCAATAATTGCCGGCAGCTTGTCGAGGTGCACGATGTGATAGATCTTGGGCTGCGCAGGAACGGTCATAAGCAGGTGAGATGCGGGGGGCCGTCTGCCCTACTCCGGGCCCGTTGGAATGCCGGTGATTCTACCAGCGGCGCCCAACGAACCTGCCGGTTGCGGGGCGGCATTTGTCGCCCGATCAGCACTTTCTACCTGCGTCGCAATGTGCATGAGCGCCTACGCTCTATTCCGCGCCACCTGACGATAAGCGTCGGTGGCCGTCCGTGCGGTTTTGAGTTCTTCCTCCAGGAATGCCACCCGCCCGGCCAGCGCGTCGCGCTCGGCCCGGTAGGCTTGCCGCACGTTGTCCGTCTCCAGCGCCCGCCGCCGGTCGGCCGCCGCCTGACGCTCGCCCATGCGCGCCAGTTCCTCGGTCGCCGCCGTCAGCGCCGCCAGCACGCCGGCCTCCTTCTCCGCGAAGCCTGCCCGCTCGGTGGCCAGCGCCGCCTGCAGGACCTTGGCCTCGGCCTGCGCCGCCCGGCTGGCCGCTTCCGCCGCGGCCGCGCGCTCCCGCAGTTCCCGGTTTTCTGCCTCGAGCGTGGCCACGCGCTGGGTCAGCAGTGCCGCCAGCCCACTGCCCTCCCCTACCGCCGCGGCCGGTTGCGCCATTGTCGCAGCCGGCAAAGCGGCGGGCCCGCGTGGCGCGGCCGCGCCGGTCTCGTCCAGGGCGACCCGGATCTCCTTGTGCAGGAACGCCCGCAGGCCGTCGTCCAGCAAGCCCCCCCGCTCCGCTTCGGCCGCCGCGGTCGGCGCGGCCTTGCGTTCGGCGATCACCGCCGCCACGGTCTGGCCGCTGGGTGCGCGGGCGACGCCCGCGGCGGCCAGCAGGCGCCGATAGACCGACGCCCCGAACGTGCGCCCGGTGATCCGATCGATCGCGTCGAAGGCGCGGCGCAGGAAGGTGCGGTTGTCGGCGTGGGCGACGTCGAGCGCCTGCAGCGCGCGGGTGATGGCGAGCAGTTCGGCGTCGGCAAAGGCGGTGGGCGTGCGGGGCATCGGTGAACTATCAAAGTAACGCTGATAGTCTACCCTTTTTTGATACGATTATCAGTATCTTTTATCAGTACGATTTACCATTATCCCAATAATGACAACTGGATCGTCAAAACGGCTATACTGCACCTGCCGTGCGGCGAAGCCGCCTCCCGCTTGGCTTGGCGCGCCGCCGGCGCCGCTCGCACCCCGACTTTTTTGTGCCGAACATGCCTCCTTTGTCCGCGTCGTCCCCTTCGCTACTCCCCGACCCCGGACCGAACGCCGCGACCCCAAATGCCCTCGCGAGCCCGGTGCTGCCCGCCGGCCAGACCGATGCACAACTGCTGCGGACCTGGCTCGATACCAAGTTCGCGGCCGGCCTCGGCATTCGCACGAGCACGCGCGCCCAGTACGCGCTCGAGGCGCACCGCCTGCTGTGGTACGCCCACGCGCTCGGCCGCCCGCTGGCCAGCTGGCAGGTCGCCGACGCCAACGGCTACCTGCGCTTTCTCGCCGATCCGCCGGCGCACGCGGTCGGCGACGGCCGGGCGCGGCAGGACAGCCCGGCCTGGCGCCCGTTGCGCGGCCCACTCTCGGAGGCCTCGCGCCGGCAGACGGCGGTGATCGTCGGCGGAATGTTCGACTGGCTGGTGCAGGTGCAGGCGCTGCGCGTGAATCCGTTCCAGGCCGTGCCGCGCAAGCGCACCGCCACTGGGCCGGGGTCACAGCGGCGTCTGCTGGAAGCCGCGCAGGTGGCGGCCGTCTTCGACGCCATCGAGGCCCGGCCGGCGCCGACGCTTTGGGCGCAATTGCACAAGGCGCGCGACCGCGCCCTGCTGGCCCTGCTGTTCCAGACCGGCTTGCGCGCCTCGGAAGTTGCCGCGCTGACCTGGCCCGACTTCGAGCGCCAGCGTGGCAAGGCCGGGGGCTTCTGGACCGTGCGCATCCGCCACGCCAAGGGCGGCGACGACCAGCTCGTGCCCTGCGACAACGTAATGGGCGAACTGGCGCGCTTCCGGCTACTGGTGGGCCTGTCGCCCGAGCCGAAGCCGACCGACACGATGGCCGTCATTCCCGCCATCGCCGGCGGCCGGCAGCGCGCCGCGCCGCTGACCGACCCGCTTGCGCTGCAACGAAAACTGGCACGGCCGGTGCGCACGCGCCAAGGGATCTATACGATCGTGCGCGAAGCGTTCGGCGAGGCCGCGGCGAAACTGGAAGCGGCCGGTTGCGCCGACGATGCGGCGAGCCTGCGCGCGGCATCGACACACTGGCTGCGCCATGCCCATGCGACACATCTGCTGCGGGCGGGGGTTTCGGTTACGGACGTGCAACGCTCGCTACGTCATCGCGACATCAACACGACGCGGCGCTACACCCATGAGGCCCTCGAAGACGTCGCCCGTGCGGTGGCCGGGAAGCTGCCGGGCGCCGCGCCATCTGGGGCCGCGGCGCCGGTCGGCAGCAACGTGCCTGGCGAAAACTAGCCTCCCCAGGGGATGGCTAAACCGGATGGCTAGATCTTGGTGAACCGCCCACTGGGCGGCCCAGCCAAAGGAGCCTTGATGGCCATCGAAAACCTGTTGCACCTGTCCCCGACCGCCCAGCTTGGGTGGGCGGTTTTCTTCGTGAACGGCTTGTTGCCATTCTTCACGGTCCGCAGCGCGTGCCGTCGCGAGTTGTTGTGGGTCGTCCCGCTCATCGCCGCGACACTCGGCGTAGCCAGCGTGACGATTATCCTGCCCGACGCCGGCAATCTGACAGCACTGTTCCGCCTGTTCCTCGCGGGAACCGCCACCGTCGTGGCCTCCGTTGCTGCAGTGCTGGACGCCTGAGTTAAAGACCTGGCTTGCCCCCGCTCATGGGCTGGGGGCACCCATTTCCATCAGGCATTCCACGGGTCCGTGGGCGGCGCAATACCGATGTCGTTCCGCGCCAGGAAGTCGGGAAGCAAGGGAAAGCGGGCCAGCGGGATCGGGGCGCCCCTTGGGATGAGTGGCGCCCGATCGAAGATGGCCACGCTCGGCTCATTGGCGAACCGCGACGTGAAGTAGATGCCATCGATGCCCGGGTAGGCGTCAAAAATGGCGGCACTCCACAGGTTCGGCCCGCGGTAGTCGGTCGTCGTCAGGACCCGGTTGTCCATCCCCAGATGGAAGTGAGGTTGGGTCAAGTCGGCCAGCCGCAGCGGGCGCCCAAGTTCCGTCCCGAGGTCACTGATGCAGCGTCGGGTCAATTCGTCCTCGTCGAGCAGCAGCGGGCGCGACTTGCCATGGAACTGGTCGCGAATCACTGCTTCTGCCATGCAGGCGGCAAAGCTGGGCGATGCATACAGGACGCCAAACTGGTCGTTGGGAGCGTCGAAGCGATAGGGCATGCCGCCCGTCGACGTCCTGTTGTAGTGGATCGGCCCATAGGTGGACCGGTGAATCCGCCACAGCGGGGTCACAGCAAGGTCCAGTTCCTTCACCGGCATTTGGCGCTCGGCCAGATCGTCCGGGGGCAGCGGACAACCTACTTCCTCGGCGGTCAGGGCGGGCATCACGCTGCCCCCTGGTCGCCAGCAAATCGGTTCCCCGCCGCCGCGACAAGCAGGGCTATCGGCTTGGAACCATCAAGAATCCAGTCCATCGGCCGACTATCGCCGATCGCCTCAAGCGGGCGCTGCATGAAGTTGTGCACCACCCAGCAGCTAGCGTGGTTCTGCACGAATGGCGCAAGGACCTCGGCGAGCCGGTCGGGCTCCGCGTCAAACTGCCACTGCGGATAACGCAGGCCGCGCTGCTTGCCAGGCGGTACCAGCGCGTAGAGGCGACCTTTCAGGCGTGCCTCGTTGATGGCTCGGTCCGACCGGCTCGCATATGCGGCAGCCTCTCGCAGCGGCAAATTTTCGGGTTTCGCCCATTCGTCCAGTGCAAACTGACGGCCACGCTCCCTTGCCGCTCGCAAAGGATCATCTTCACTCAGAGCTGTCACACTGGCAGAGGCCGACGCAGGTGACTCCTGCCCCAACGCCCTCGCGGCCGCCAAGAGCAACTGGTCGATCCGCGCCTGGGGTTCCGCCAGAACGCGCGCGGCCACTAGCTCCGCAGGGCCCACCAGTTCCATGACACGTGCAACGAGTGCCGTGCCGAAGTCCGGCGTCTGCTGAGACAGAAGTGATTCTTCTCGAGCAAGTTCGGCTGCGCTCTTGATAACGACGACAAGAACGTTGTCAGTCTTGCCCTGGACTTTATGTGAAAGGGGCTCATGCCGGGGCTTGCCACTCAGTGCAGCTTCGAATGCCTTTCTAATCGCGGCCTCTGGGATCGCCAGACTTCCCCGCTCTACAGTCGGCCTGAGCGCCAAGAAGTGGTGGGAAGGATGTGGGTCCGCAAACGCCACGTGCGGCAGCTCCACGAGATCGTCCTCCAGATGGTCCCAAGAGCCAGACATGGACGCACTTCCGAGCTCGTACCAAAGATTCCGCGTTCGGATTGGGATCTCGTCAGGCGTGAATCCCGACACCTTTCCTCCTTCTGCGTGGACTTTGAAGGAATAGAAGTTGTGGGTATCGACACGCGTAGCTTTTGGCGACATCGGCGCAATGGAGCGTTTAGTCGATCGAGCCTTGGGGGGACGCTTAACTTCCATTTGGACCCTCATGTTCATGAACTTCATGAACATCATGGCAGACTATCTGCCAATAGTCCAAGCCTCCTAGCATTTGAGACTTATCGCGCACTTCTTGCTACGTGCTCAGGCCCTCCCCTACCGTGCAGGCCAACACGCTTGAACGACCGCTGACGCCGGACGGTGCCGCATTGATTCGTGCACGTTCAGTATATAAAAACGTCCCCTTCCCTTCCCCGGCGCGTTTAACGATAGCGGCCTCGGCGCAGGATCGTCCGTGATGCCGCAATGCTGGCGGCCATGTGTCCCCTGTAGCGCGGCTGGAATCTCGTTCGATCTACCGACCGAGGCACCGGCACGGGCGCCGCCGGCTCAGCGCCTCTAATTGCGGAAGTGCCATCGCCAGAGGCGTCGAGGACGTGTAGCTGTTTCGGTGGACAGCCACCGATGGCTAATTGACGGCGACGCGCGAACCGTCATCGAGCACGAAGGATTTCCCACGGAACGCTGTCGCAAGCTTCGCGATGCGAGTGCGAGATGCCGCAGCGTCAGCCTCGTTGCGTTCGATCTCGGCCTTCTCGGATGCGGCCTGTGCTGCTACAAGCCCACGTGAATCACTATCTGGTAGCTATCTAGTAGCCTTGCATTCGGGCTGCACGCGGCCCTAGTCGACTAGAGTCGTTCGCGCCGGCGGCAGGAGGAAGGATAGGTGGTAGCTATCCGCTAGCTTCCTTGTAGGACTCGATCCAACCTTCTTCGGCAAGGCAGGCTATCTGATAGCTATCCGATAACCCTACTCTGGTAGCCCACGCCACCCTCCCCCTGGCTCCCGGCCCATTCAATCTAGGAAGCGGGTAGATGCTACTTGGTAGCTATCCGATAGCCTGAGCTATTGCTCTCTCTATGACGGCGGTCCAGATCTTTGTGCCCGCCGATCAATCTGATGGCTTATCTTGCCAGCTCTCTGGTAGCTACCAGCTAGGCTCTAAACCAAGGAATCAGGGGCTACGAGGTTGACGGCAGATAGCTATCAGCTAGCTTTTTAGGGCCGATTGAGGAGAATTTCTTTCGGACCGTGCGCCTCAAGAACCGGCGGCACGATACCAATTAAGGTATCTTACAGATATCCTATAGCTATCTGATAGGTATCTAACAATGCCTTACATGCCTTACTCTAAGCCATGTGCGAGAATACATTGGTATCTATCAGATACCTATTTAGTAGCTCTAAGAGGATAGCAGGCTAGCATAGACGCTATCTCACAGCTATCGGACAGGATACTGGCTAAGGTACCCGTGAAATATCTAGATAGCTACTTAGTAGCTATCAGATTTCCATTTGCTACTGGGTAGCTATCGGCTATACTCCTGTGCGCCGGATACCACAAAGGTACCTGGCAGCTAACATCTACCCGGTAGCTACCAGCTATCACTAATAGGAGCGTTTATGCCGGTAATCGTGTTCGTCTCTCCGAAGGGTGGTGCTGGCAAGACAACCAGTTGCCTGGCGCTTGCAACGATCGTGGCGGAGAAGGGCCAAAGCGTCACAGTAATCGACGCAGACCCCAATCATCCTGTTCAGACTTGGGCGAAGGATGGTGCAGCCCCAGAAACGATGACGATCGTGTCCGATGTCACAGAAGAGGACATCGCGGATCGGATTGACGACGCGGCAAAAGCTTCGACATTTGTGTTCGTGGACCTGGAAGGTACCGCTGCAACAATCGTCGCCCACGCCATTAGCGAGGCCGACTTTGTGGTGGTACCAACGCAAGGTTCACAGCTCGACGCAGAGCAGGCGGGGAGGGCGTTCAGGCTGATCCGGGCGCATGAACGTGGCATCCAAAAGCACAAGCCGGACTACCGCCTTCCATACGCGGTGCTGTTCACGCGGACGTCGGTGGCAATCCAAAGCCGCGACACCGCCCACATCCGCAAGACGTTCGCTGACGCCAGCATTCCGGTGTTCAAAGTCGAGTTGAATGAGCGCGCTGCGTTCAAGGCCATGTTCTCGTACAGGCAGACCCTTAGTGGACTGAGCCGGTCCGAGGTCTCCAACGTCGACAAGGCCATTGAAAACGCCGAAGCGTTCGCAGCAGAAGTTCTGCAAATGCTCCGCCAGCCCAAGCAAGTCCAGCAGAGTGAGGTGACACAATGAGCCGAGCGAATCCTCTCGATCTGGCTCTCGACGAGTTCACTCCTCGCGAGCGCGAAGACAAGCCTCGTGCAGACCGCGAGACCGTTGCCCAGGTGGCAAAGGACAATGGATTCGTCAGCCGCGATCCAAAGAAGGTTGCTGAAGCCGCGACGCCACGACGCCAACGCCGATTCACAACCGGCCGGAATCAGCAGATCAACATCAAAGCGACGGCAGAAACTGTCGCGCGCTTCAATGCCCTTGCCGACGAACTAAACCTGCCGGCAGGTGCGCTGCTGGAGCGCGCAGTTCAGATCCTGGAGGAAAAGTACAAGCGAGGCTGATAGCTACCCGATAGCTATCGGGTAGGTACTTCGTTCAGCGTCTTGTGTCGTGCGTACCTGTGAGGCGCGCCAAGGAAGGCGCGATCCGTTCGAAGTCGAAGCATGCGCATTGGCGAACAACCAATAGTCCCGGCCCCCCATCGCTGAACTATCAACTGCTGGCGGCCCATCGCTGAACTATCAAACGGAGCATCGCCGTACCATCGCTGAACTATCAAACGCATGTGGCGTGCCATTGCTGAATAACCAATACTGCTCCCTCCTGGGTCGCTAGAAACGTGCATCAAAGTGCACTCACTGGTGGGCTTTCTGGTAGCTACTGGCTACTTGCCCCCAAAAGCTCACTGTTTTTGCCCCTCTTTTGATAGTTGAGCAATGGCTCAATCCATCGTCGTCGGCACAACTCTTACCCACAAAGGCTATAAACGAGAGTAACTGCTTACGTTCACAAGCGGTATCATCAACAGCCCCGAGGCTCCTAAAGCATACCGAATGACGCCAAAGGCCCGTGGCAGCAAAGAAATGTGGATATCTCAGCACACGATGAGCTGACTATTGGTTGATCGGCGATCTACCAATAGTGAATCGGCGATCAACTATTAGTGGTATGGCTGAATCACTAGCGGCTGTATACGTGTACTGCTATTGATAGTTCGCCTCTTATCCACAGACATAAGTCATTGTTTTATAAGAAAAAACGGCGTTACCTAATCAGGCTTTAAATCGTAAACGAATAATGCAATGTGGCTACCGCACATCATGAGCCGCAGCTACAGCGAATGTTCGTTTGAGAGATAGTTTGAAAACCGTTGGTGAACTATCAAGCATCATCGCTGAATCACCAATAGTGCGTCCTTGACACAGGTATACGCCCCCCCATAATGCAGCCTAGTCAAGGGAGAGGATATGGAGCCACGTCCACAACCAGAGGAAGAATTTCAGCTTGTGGCCGAGTCCGAGGCAGGATCGACACGGGTTGGCCGTGGCCAGCGCGTACCTGGCGCAGGAAAGCGCACCTCCAATTCCGAAGAACTCCTCAACGCAACGGAAAAGCTGCTGGCCAATGCGGCAACTCGTAAGGCCCGCGGTGTTGTCAACGCCCCCATCCCGTTGGAGTTGCCGTTCTGGCACGAGGACAAACGAGCACTTCCCAATCCGCTTGCCCGCGGTGCGCTCTTTACGGCGACAAAGGATAACAACCGCGAGTATTACAAGGGCACCAAAGTCACGACGCTGGCGAACATCGACATCATCTACAAAGGCGAAGAGCTCCGCCAAGATGATATGAGCGTGCTGCTGACGATTTTCCACCTTGCCAGGCAGCGGCCGCTATCGAAGGACGAGCCGGTTGAATTCACTGCGTATAGCTTCCTCAAGGAGGTAGGGTGGACGATAAACGGTCAAGAGTACAAGCATCTCCAGGAGTGCTTCGACCGGCTTTCGGCCAACCAGGTCAAGGTGTTGGCCGATGGCGGGAAGGCGGGCTATGCAGGCTCCCTGGTTCGTTCGTTCGAATGGCGTGACTCAAGTGGCAAGTCCCTGAGCAAGTGGAAAGTCTGGCTCGAGCCCAAGATTGCTGGGCTCTTTACCCAAGACTCCTTCACCCTCATGGAGTGGGCAGATCGCAAAAAGATCGGCCAGCGATCCCCCTTGGCTCTTTGGCTGCATAGCTTTCTTTCGACCCACCGCGAGCCTATACCTCTCTCAGTTGAAAAGTACCGCGAACTGAGTGGGGCGAAAGAGAAGTCCCTCGCTGGCTTCCGCATGCGCCTGAAAGCTGCCCTGAATCGGCTGAAGGAATGCGGCATCATCGAGGCATTCGAGCTCAAGAACGATTTTGTGTATGTGACAAGGCGTCGGCCGAAACTTTCAGCTGCGTAAGCCTCAAGCGAGCAATACGCGGTGCCTACGGGCTTGCGCATACCCAGAAGCAAAAAAGGCCCCAGAGAGATTCTGGGGCCTTTCTTCATCCACCGGCGGCGGCCAAGTAGTTGACTCGCGCTATCTTGTGGAATGCCGTCGAGCGGCCTGCGCCTAATTTGACTCAGGCCAGGCCCGCCTCAACAACGAATCGCGACGTTGGGTTCTTCTTTGCGGTCGATATGACCAGCGAGTCGCGCGCCCGTGTCAGGGCCACGTAGAACAAGCGGCGTTCTTCGCTTTCGGGGCTATCACTATCGGGTGCGATGGTCTCCTCGGCTCTGACGATCACAACACCGTGCCATTCGCGGCCCTTGGATGCGTGCATCGTGGTCAGTACGAGCGCATCTTCGGCCGGCTCATTGTTCTTCCTTCGCAGAAACTCCAGCCGATCGGAGAAGGGCCCGCTCAACTGACTGAGCACGTCATAGGCCGTATTGATTGCACGCTTGCCCTGGTCTTCGGTCACGTGTTTGAGCATCCACTCGTGGACGCCATCGAGGACCAGAGAGAAAAACTGGCGATCACAGAGCGCCTGCCATTCCGCCAGCTTCTTCAGGAAGTCGCGATACTTGTCCGCCGTGGACTCGGCAATGCCGGCTTCCAACAAATCCTTCTTGCGCGGAATGTCTCCCGCAGCCTTTCGCTTGGCAAGTGAGTGCAGCAGCTGCAGCTCATGGGAACCGAGTCCTGCGAAACCCAGCAGGGCATCCATACCGGTGGACTTTGTCTTCTGGATCAGTTCCAGCAGATCCCCCATCAGTGCGGCTTCGGGACGGTCGAGGATCGAGCGACCCGAGGCGCGGTAGTACTTCACGCCATGCGAGCGACATACGGCCTCCAAAGGGTCGAGAATGCGGTTCGTGCGAGCCAGGACCGCCGCCGTCTTGCCCGCTCGCAGGATAGGGGTCAGCGTTTCGACTGCTGCAACCGCCTCCCTGTACTCGTCATCCAGCCGCTTGAACTCGATTGTCCCGCCTGGCCCTCGGTTGGCCACCAGATCCTTCTGGATCCGATCCTTGTTATTGCGAATGACGCTGTCCGCGACCGCGAGAATCTCGGCGTGCGAGCGATAGTTCTTCCCGAGCACTACCGATCGCGCATCAAAATCCTTGATGAAAGCCTCCATACCCCGAAAGCCGAGCGCGCTCCGGAAGCCGTAGATGGACTGGTCGTCATCGCCCACCACGGTGACGATGGCTCCTGCGGCCGCGTGCAGTGATGTCCAGCGCGACTGCAAGTTGTCGCAGTCCTGGTACTCGTCGACCAGCAGGTGCGTCACCCGGTATGGGTCAATCGAGCCGTCCTGCATTCCGGCTACGGCCAGACGCAACATGTCCTGGAAGTCGATCTTTCCATTGCGGGCAAGCGCGGCTTGGTAGGCCTCGTAGAGGAGAGATTCAGGCGTGCCAGACGGTGGCCCCGAGAGCTCCATCTTGACGCGCTCGATGGCGGCAATCGCATCCTCGACCTTCCACTCGATGCCGCATTCCAGAAGGATCTGGCCGACGATTGCACTTCTGACACCGTCGTTGACGATATCGGTACGCTGGGAGGCCGACTTGCCGAGCTGCTTGTACGCAAGTGAGTGGAACGTTCCGGCGAGGAGCCGCTTCTTCGCGCCGGCACCCGCCAGCGCAAGGATGCGATCTCGCAGTTCTACGGCGGCATCTTTACTGAACGTCACTGCGCCGACGGTGATGTCCGGATCGGCAAGTAGTACAGCCGCCTTCGCTGCAATGGTCGCCGTCTTTCCGGCGCCTGGGACGGCCACGGCAACACAGTGCGAGCGCAGGTCAACTACTTCGCGCTGAGATGGATTCAATCCTTGCAGAACTTTGTCGAGCGACATGGCGATCGCCAGGTGGCAGTTGGTGCCGAGTGGTGCCATGACATGCCGGAATGTCCCGGCTGATCCGTCGAAGTGGCACTACGTGGCAGATGTTGATATCGGACTACGTGTCACGTAGAGGGATGTCGTGGCACTTGGGCGTAATTGATCTGACCAAGTGCCACATACATCCGATGGAGTTAGATGCCGCGGACGGTAGTCATCAGCTTCATGTGCGTGGTATAGCAGCGCAGGCCGAGCGGTTGGAACTTGCGGAGGAACCGGGTGACCTCATCGTTCACGTCGCTCTGGTCGCGGATGCTGTTCCAAACCATGAAATCAAACTCGTCCATGGTCTGGTCAAACTTGATGAGGACCTGGAGTGCTCGCACCGCGAAGCGCGAAAAGGCCTGGACTTCGAGATTGAGGGCAGGGCGCTGAATCGTCGGAGTAAAGACAATGTCGTTGTTTGCACGCATCTCCTGTTCGCGCTGCGTGCGATAGCCGGAAGCAACGCGATGCTGCTCCTCGACATAGTCTTCCAACTTGCCCAACTCACGCTCAAGGTACGTTTCTAGCGTCGAGAGCTCGTTGCGCGCGAAGGTGTTCTGCCCGAAACGCTGCAGGTTCAGCGACATGCGGTTCATGTACGGCCACCATTGCTCGAAGAGCGGGCGCAGGCGGGTGTGCTTGATCTTCAGCGCTACGGGTACGATCGCCGCACCTGCAAGCTCACGATTGAGGATCTGCAGGCCCAGTTCGCGGCGGCGACGGACGATAGCCTGACGGTCTTCGGCTGGCAGCTCGCGGAACAGCTTCCGGGTGCGTTCCACCTCGGCCTTTTGCTTCTCGTGATCTGCCGTCGAGATCAGGCCTTCCTTCCGCAACGTGTCGGCCGATTCCTCCATCTCGCGGAGTTCGGTTTCAACGTCGCCGGAATTGTCGATTGCGCTGGAGCCGGAAACAGTCGGCACTGCGGCGCCGACGGGGTCGATTGCTGCTGTCGAACCTGCAACGAGCTCGTCGGTGGGGGTCAGATCGGTCGTGGTCATCAGTTGCTCCAAGAAACCTCTTCCTTCAGGGCGAGGTGAAAAGGAATGCCGTGGCTTGACAACGGCACTCCGTCTGTAAAATCATCTGCATGATCGTCGTCTACCGCTACCGGGTGAAATCGCTTAACGGTTTGCTGAACAAGCAAAGCCGAGCGGTGAACTACGTGTTGATTTGCACCGAATCCTGACCCACGATTTGCATCGAAAATTGACCCACCCCAAAAGCTGTTAGGTGTCGCTTTGTGCGGGCTGTTTTGCGGTGCGT
>JGI12087J14258_100005_pt1 | contig 58270 bp, 87 predicted proteins | sample Napbiom13C3doseB_FD_14258 | JGI IMG/M metagenome (IMG submission 14258) | reverse complement strand
CTCCTCGGCGATCACGATCCCGATCACGACGACGCAGCAGATCCTCGCGTATCAATTCATCAGCGATCAAATCTTCCTCCCCGTCCGACTCGATGCGTCGGTGCTGTTCTCGATGGTGGTCCGCTGCTCGGAGAATGCCACCACCAACAACGCCTTTCTCGCCTACGTCCTCCGGGCGCTGGGGGTCGATGGGTCCAACACCGTGCTCGCCACGCTCGCCTCCTCGATGACGAATGCGGGCACGGAGTTCGCGGTCACGGCCTCGGCGGCCACGAGGATCTTCGGCAACGGGACGACAACGGTTGCATTGACAGCGTCCTCGCTCCTCCAGCCGTGGCGGTTGTGTCTGGAGTTCGGCGCGCATGCTCAAGCGCCGACCGCCGCAGGGTCGTTCATCCAGCGGATCGGCTGTGACAATGCCAGTGACTTCGCCTTGACCTCCGCGCTGACCACGAATCTCAACCCGTGGATGGAGTTGTCGGTCAACCTCAAGGCCCTGACCTCGAACAATCACAAGTCGATCAAGGCGGCGTCGGGCATGTCAGTCGGAGATCGGATTCGATGATTCGCACCCATTACACGCTTGTCTGTGGGCGGTGTCGCAAGGTCATCATGAAAACGCGGAACCGCAACGTCCCACGACCGGTTCGATTGTCGGTCTGCTCCATCTGTAAGCCTGTAGTACGTTGGGATTCTCGCTCGGTGGGAGAAAGTAAATAATGGCGCTCCTCATAATCATGACGCGCAACACACGCACTCAGACCAAGGACGCGCGTGCCTGTTACGAGCGGAGATCGGATTCGATGATGGGAGAATCGTAATGGCACGCACCGTGATCCTTGCCCCGCAGACTGTGCCTGCGGAGAACTTCATCTCCCGGACCCGGAGCTATGGCACCACCGCATCCGGGAAGCTGGAGATCTCGATCCAGTCTCCCGACTGGACCTCCAAGCCAGAGTTGCTCATGGCCTGCTGGATCGAGCGATCTGTGGATGGCGGCACGACATGGGCACATGTCTGCTCCTTCACTGCTCGCGGAGGTGGCGGGCTTCCAACATTGAAATTCGCATGGAGCGGGACTCCCTGCGACGTGAAGATCACGGTAGCCGTCTCCGTTGCCTGCGACATCGGCCTGAGCTACGAGCTGTTCTAAATGGCCGTCACCAAGGTTGGCACAGCGGTCGGAGCGGAAGTCGTCGGTGGGACCTCTCTTACCCTGACCGTCGATAGCGCCGGAGCGGACTGCCTGCATACCATGGTCGGGTGGCGCAACAACGCCGATCAGGCGCTGTCCAGCGTCACGTGGAACGGCAGTGCCTCCGGGGTCGAGTTGCGCGGAGCCTCCGGGGCATCCGGCCAACGTGTCAACATCGAGGAATACTCCATCGTCGGACTCGATGGGGCCTCACACGATGTGGTCTGGTCGTTCTCTGCATCTGCTGATATTCGAGGAGAAGCACAGCCCTTATCCGGCGTCTCCAGCTTCGGCACGACGGGGATCGGCACGACGCTTGGCACCTCGGACGGAGCCGTCAGCGCCAATGCCGGATCGGCCACGATTGCTGACGATCTTGTCATGTGTTCCTTCGTCTTCGGCATCACCGACATCACAGGTTCGTTGACCCCAAATGGCGGCCAGACTCAGACCGCCGCGCCCAATCTTGTGAGTGCTGAATGCGTGACGGCGGCCTCCAGTGAGCCCGGCGGCGGCACGGTGAATTGCGGCTATACATGGACGACCTCAACGAATGACTGGGGTCGTGTGCTGGTAACACCGTATCAGGCTGCCCGAATCTATCCGGACTACAACATGAGGCCGAAGCCGATGCGTCCCGCAATCTTCTCACCGGGGCACGGGCGATGAGCTTCATTCAACGCCGGACGACTAAGGGGTCGATCAATCCGCTCCGGACGGAACCAGTTTTCGACGACAGCCAGTCGATCACGATGGCGTCCATCGCTAGTGGGGCCACGCTCACGGCCCCTACGGTTACACCAGGACCAGTTGACGTCATAGGGACGAACATCGCTTCGGGTGCAACCCTTACGGCACCGTCTCTCTCGTACGTTGTGAGTGTTCCGTCGATCGACAGTACGGTCACGTTGACCGCACCCAGTCTTGCGTATGAGGTAAATATCGCCCCGATTGCAAGTGGCGAGGTGTTGACACCTCCGACAGTTGCATCAGACAGTCTGTCAATCACGGCCACGGATATCGCTTCGACCGTGTCACTGACACCCCCCTCTTTGACTTACGTAATCGATGTCCCTTCGATTACGAGCACAACGATTCTGACGTCTCCAACTTTGGCGTATAGCGTCGTCATTACAGCGATTGGAAGTGAGGCGAGTCTTACTTCGCCTACCCTCTCTTACGTCGTCAGTGTTCCGTCCATTAGTTCCACAGTTGCTCTAACTTCTCCTTCTGTCGCGTTGGATGGCGTAATCAGTGTTACGACCATTGCAAGCGGTGCGACACTGACCGCACCCACCGTAACACCAGGTGCGGTGACAATTACTCTGGCATCCATCGCCAGTGGTGCGACACTCACAGCACCGTCTTTATCGTATGCTGTGAGTGTTCCTTCAATCGGGAGTACGGTCACCCTGACCGCACCTACGGTTGCGGTAACTGTCTTCCTAAACCCAATCAGTAGTGGTTCATCGTTAACCCCTCCTTTCATCACTCCAGGTGCAGTAGGGGTTACGATCGTAACGATCACCAGCACCGCGACCCTTACTCCTCCTTTGAGTATCGTTGTAGCGGGGGCATGGGTGTATGGTGACATTGTATCACTCACGGGTCTTTCTTTCACGGTGTCTTCTCTGAATGTAGAGGCCGCGAGATCCGATCTCTATAGTATGTCTGCCACGCTTGCAAAGATGGAAGACGTGCTCGCAGAAACTTCGGAAACGTTTGAATCTTAAGGACTGATCGTTTATGGCACTACGTGAACCCGATACCATTGTTGGACCCTACAGAGAACGTGATAGTGTTTTCTTGACCTGTACGATCCGCGATAATCTGGATGTTGCAATACCTGGTTCGTCATTGGTGAGTATCGTCTACACCCTCTATTCTGAGAGGACGTTACTTGTTATCAATTCCAGAGATCACGTGAGTTGTATCGGTAACGTCGATGGGAATGGTGTGTTAAGTTTGGAATTGACTCCAGCTGATATGGCCATTGTTGATAACAAACTTGCTGAAAATCATCGAATGCTTATCGAATGGATTTGGAATTCTACACGACGGGGGTCGCATGAAATCCAAATTCAAGTCAGCAACGTTGCCAAAGTACCCTAATCCTTGAAAGAGGAACAAATGGACGAACAACGGCATCACCAGACCGGATCAAGTATCAACGACGATAGGGACCGGATGTTGAATCAAAAACTTGACCGTCTGGAATACGAGAATCAAATTCTCCAGAAGCAGGTTACGGCTCTTGAGACAACGATCAACGTGGTGAAACTTGAACAGTCTCATCTGAAAGAGCTTTTCGACGCACGCTTTAAGATCATTGAAGCGGCGCACATGGCTCAGTTGAATAAGTTGGAGCAGATGTCGAAGGAGATTCAAACGATGGCGAGTGACGTGGATAATTCTCCTGCCACTCGAGCGTTACAAGTGCAGGTAAATGAGATTCGGGATCGTGTCGTGATGATTGAAGAAATCCTTAAAGAACTACGTGACTGGAAGAACCAAGTCGACGGTGCGTTGTTCTTTCTCAAATTCGCAACTGGTGGGAGTCTATTAGCTCTTGTATTGGCGGTAGTTAAGATTCTTACGGGGAGCTAATATGAACCTTCTTCAGATGATGAAACGACTCGCGAAATTACAGGTTCGTGAACGTGCGGCTGGTCGCAATCACCCTGCGATCCTCTGGGCGCACGAACTCTGCAAGATGCCCGAAGGTACACCCGACGAAGTCGCATGGTGTTCCTCGATTCTCAACCTCTGCGCCGCGCTCTTGAATATGTCGCGGTCGCAATCAGCGGCGGCTCGGTCGTGGATCGACGTGTCACTCGGAACGTTGATCACCGATCCGAATACTATCCACGCTATGCTTGACAACGGACAACTCAAACCCGGCAACGTCGTTCTCATTTTCAAACGAGGTGAAGGGGCCGGTCAGTTGGGTTGGGAAGTCAAGAAAGCTCCCGGTCACGTCGCGCTACTCGAGAACTTTGTCATGCCTGACCGTGTGATCGTCTGCGGTGGGAACCAGAGCAATATGATTACCAGCACAGGGTTCCCAATCGAAGACATTCTCGCGGCGCTGGTCGTTAAAGAAGTTCAATAGAAAGGACCACCATGTCAGACGGTAAGTTGCTCAGTGGACAAACGCTACTCCCAGAGCAGACGCTCGTGTCTGTTGGGGAACATGCGCGACTCCACTATCAGGGAGACGGCAACCTCGTTGTCTACCTTGATGGACCACCATTCTGGGCGTCGCACACCGACGGTTACAGCGCTCAGAAACTCGAGATGGATCGCAACGGCAACCTTGTCATCTACGACAAGGGTGGTCCGATCGCGTCGACTCGAACGCACGGCCATCCCGGAGCCATGGTTCAACTTCAAGACGACGGCAACTTCGTTGTCTACGAAGATCCGAAAGGACCGAAGGCCGGACAGCCGATTTGGGCGAGTTCAACCGGTGAGTTCGTTATCGGCGATTGTGTTGTCACTCCTCGGCCGATTGGTTCGCCGATTGTTGGTCGCATCGAGATGTTGGACCAAGGTCGGTCTGGTATCAAGGACGCCAACGGTCGACGACTCGTTGTCGGTCTTCACGCCGGGAGCCTCTTGTCGGAAGGCTACAACAAGGGACTCGGTCGGGTGACGCAGGCATTGGACTACGCCCAGTCGCGTAACTTCCAATTCGTTCGCACGTGGACGAATCTGCCGGCACCCGAATGGTGGGGAATTTTCCCGCGACCGGGAACGTTCTCGATCCTTGACCCACGACACTGGGAAGTCATCGATCGTTTCGTCGACGAACTCCTCGCGCGCAACCTTCGTTGGTTGGTTTCGCAAGGCGACCTGCTGTGGTTCTTCTCGAGCGGCAAATGGTCCCAGCAGCAGCTGTTCGACTACATGGCCGATCTGGGTCGCCGGCTTCAGGCTCGCGGCGGCGCGGAGACCGTCGTGCTCGGTGTTGACGCTGGCAACGAAGCGTGGAACTTCACCAAATGTGAAGACCCGGTGTTGATGGGCGCCATGCTGGACGCGTTTTTGAAGAAGTGTCCGGTGGCCATTCGTTCAATGACGTCGGCGATTGACGAAGGGACGTTGAATCAGTTCGACGCGGCTCCCGTCTCGATCACCGACAAGCACGGAAGCCGAATGGCGTATCGTCATGCGACCGAACGATCCTACACGGTCGGTTACTGGGACGGCAAGACGCGTCCCTACACGATCGACAGCGAGATGCCGGGTTGCGGCCCCAAGGTTTCGGCGACGAACAATCCTGCAGAGTGGATGGAACGCGAAGTGATGGGCATGTATACGCTCGTCGCGTTGCTCAGCCACCAAATCCCGGTGATGATGTCGTCCCCGGGTGTCTACATGGAAGGCGAATCCTTCGAGCAGTACGACGAGCAACTGTCGATCGGCCCGATGATCGCCGCGGCACTCCCGCAGGACATTCAATCCTGGCAGCTGTTCCACGGAGGTCCGGATCGAAACTTCTCCAAGGATCAGATCCTCCGTGCGCCACCGGTGCCCGGGAACTTCCGATGTGACCACGCACGCGGCCCGAACAATCAATACGGCGTTGCCATCTACCAAGACGCGCCGGGCCCACTCTCGATCGAAGCCATCAACGGATTCGAAGGCGAGATCTGGGACCCAGGCACGATGGACCGATCGCCCATCTCGTTCAACAAAGGGCAGATGGTGCAGTTCGACTTCCGACGTGGTCGGTTTTTGTTAGGCAAGCGGACAACGTAGAAAAGGAGAGTGTAATGAATCTGAGTGAGGTACTCGCAAACAAGTTCGTCGCCGGAGCCCTAACGGGATTGTTGGCGGCGGCTGTGGTGGACTTTGGAGCCTTCCGATCCTGGAAGAACTTCAACGAAGCCTATTCTTACGACTGGCCCACCGCCGGATGGCGTTGGTTCCAGGGAGCCGTGAGTGGTCTGTTGACTGCTGCCGGCATTGGAGCGATTTCATGAGGACGAAATCCTACATCGCTGTTGTCCTCGTCGTACTGCTGTCGACTCTGTCGGCGGCGTCGTGTGCGAAAGCACCGCCCAACCTGACACCACAGGCCACGGTTGCGTTCAAGGGAACTCAGGCGGTCAAAGCGCTTGACATTCTCCGAGACACCGCCGTCTCGGCGAACGCACAGAACCCGCCGCTGCTGTCGGAAGACATCACACGCAAGGTTGTCCTCTACCACCAGGCAACCGTGAAGACGATTCAATCGTCGACGGCCGGATGGCAATCCGCCGCACTGACCGGACTGACGGCACTCCTCGATAGTGTGCCACCCGCCCAGAGGGCCGTTCTGGAGCCCTACACCGTTCTGATTCGAACCGTCATCCAGGAGGTGACACGTTGAGCGGCAACATCAGCGTTGATCCGCGACTCATCAACGTCGCGATCGCCGAACTCCCGGCGCTCATCGGTTGGATTCGCGGCCAGTTCGCGAAGAACAACCCGGATGCGCCTGTGCCTACGAGCGAGGAAGTCATCGCATCGTTCAACTCGGCTTGCGAGTCGTCGCTGGCCAAGGACGCGGCGTGGTTGGCACAGCATCCGCAATCGTAGTGCAAGCTTCCATGTGAGGGACTCGCCCAACTAGCCGCCCTACTGCATGGTGGTCAAACCGGTCCCGTATCCTCGTTCTGTGGTGGTGACGAGGGTGCGGGGCCGGAATGACGTTTCTCCCGTAAAACATTTCCGAAAGAGGCTACCGATGAAGAGCATACTACTCACAGTCGTATTCGTTCTATCCGCCGTGTCCGCGTTCGCCCAGAATCCCTGCACCACTCCGTCGACGAATGCGATCGTCACCACGGCACCGGCGCGGTTGTTTGCTGAGCTCAGCGATCTCACGGCCACCCTGCCCGATGGCACCGCGGTCAATGTCGACTACCAGTACGGTGCATGGAATGCGGGTCAGGATGTCAATGCCGTTCCGCCGGCTCAGGGACCGAGCACCTTGCCGAAGACGGCATTCGCTCCGGTCGCTGGCTTTCCCGGATGCTACGAATTGACCGGCGGACTGCCCGGACTCATACCGTCCCAGACGCGCATGGTCGTGGCCCTACGATCGCGTGGACAGCCGAATGCCTCGGTGCCGATCTCCCCATGGTCAGCGCCATCCAATTCTTTCAGCTTGGCCTCGACACCAGTGAACCCTGCGGTGCCGGGGCAGGTCCGAATCCGGCCGTAGTCGTATTGGGTTGGCCGACGACAGTCAGTCGGTCTGCGTGGCCGGGTCTTGAGGTGACGGTTCGTCTGACCTCAGGACAACGTATTCGATCGTTTGAGATTGATCTCATCGGCGATGGGGTGCCAGGGTTCTGGGTTGACTTCGGCGTGAACACGGATGGACGTAATGCGGGACGTTTCGCATTCATCCCGGAGAAGACTGGACGATTTGAAATGATCATGTGGACGACGGATGAGTGCGGCAGGACTGCACGAACTGGCGTACAACGATTCGTGACAGTGGTGCAATGAATCCTGAGCTACGGATTTTCCTGAGGCACGACGCGGGGCGGCTGTTGGCCGGGGCGGAAACCTCGGCCGCAACCAGGTTGGTGCGTGGAGCGTGTGGAGGGGCTGTAGTTGAGGACCGGCGCGGTTCCGCGGGGAGGGGCCGCGCCGGGGGTTCTTACCGGGGAAGGGTTTTAAACGGTGCGTTCTTGCCCGTTAAAGGCCTTAAGGGCGGACCGGCGGGGCCGCGCCGGGGGTTTTGCCGGGGGCCGCGCCGTCCGTTGCAACGGGCGCATCCGATTTGGTGGCACGTTTCTTCTTCACCTTTCGCAGCAGCCGAATGCGACCAACGGGATGCGTCGTCATATCCTCGTCCGTATAGAGTTCGGCTTCCTCAACTTCTTTACGAACGTACTCCGATAGCGTCCAGGTAGACGCGACTCCGGCCCCTACGCGTTTGACGATCTGCAACGCGATCAGATCCTGCATCAATCGTTGGATCGTGGCGAAGGGGTAGTGCGTTTTCACGGCGAGTTCTCGCATCGAGATTGGCGCGAGCACCTTGGCGCCGCCCATCGCATGAATCATCGTTCTCAACACATCCTCATTGCGCTGAGAGATCGTATCCAGCATGACCTTCTTGATCAGATGGTATTCTACCTCAGTCACCTCGCTCCGTCCGTAGACCATTGCGATGCCACGCGACAGCTTCGCCAATTGCTGGCCCAGACGAGTACCGACTTCGGCCGTCGGTCTCGACCGCATGATCTCGTTGTTGTACGTATCACGAGACACACTACCGCGAAGACGGGCACCGAACTTGGCGAGCGAGACAATCTTTGATAACCACTGATCTGGAAGTGAAGGTACCGTCCGTCCGGCACACGTCTTCTCCAAGTAGGCTTTGACGACACCTTGGAGTTCGTGACGCATCGTGGTCTCTCGGTCTGAGTTCTCGATCGCACGACGGATGATGTCGTTCTCCGACATGTGGTGGAGATTGTCGCCCACCATGAACTTCAAGAACCGTTCGCCTAACGACTGGTGCTGTTCCGCCAGATCGTAGATCCGTGGTGTGGACGCGGCCAATACGGTGAACCGTGATTCGTACTTGCGCACGACACCGTTGCCGAACGACTTCGAACACCGTCCGTCATACGCATCGCGCAAGATGCCGAAGATCTCTTTCTGTTCTCGGTCTGGCAATGACAAGATGCTGGTAAAGTCTTTCACCACGAGTACCTTGCCTTGGAGCTTCGGAATCAACGACGGATCACCGACCCCGGCAAAGTTCGCTCCGCTGATCAACGATGGGGCGGTGAGCGTACTGGTCGCGTGCGTCTGATCTACCTCTTCCAGAGAAGAGATAATGGCCGTCTTTGCCGAACCCGGTGGGCCAACCAAAAACATCCATACCGGAGATCCGTCGATCTGTTGCGACAATACGGTAGCAAGCATGACGTCGATCGCATCCGTGTTGCGAAGGAAGAACCACTTGTTGAAGACCGCATGCACCTGATCCAACGTGGGCGCCGTCTTCCACACCTTCGCGGTGGTTTCTTTGCGACGACGGATGGTGATCTTTCCATGACTGACTTTCGCTTCCGTCTTCACCTGTTCCATTGACTTCGGTGTTTCGTGGAACCGACGCTTCAACTTTTCCCAACACTCGGGTGCGGTCTCTCGTTGAATGGCTCCGTAGATCACCCAGTCCCGCGTATCAAATCCTTGCGGCACTTCGTCGGGCCAGTGAACAAATGTGAGCCGGCGAACGGATGTCTTCAGTTTTTCAAGAATCTGCTTCTCGCCAAGCGAACCCGCCGTGTCATTGTCGTACAACGTATGCACGTTACGACCAGCGAACCATTGCACCCACTCGGACTTGAAGGTATTGGCTCCTGGCACTCCGACCACCACACCGGGTTCGTTGAGCAGCTTCAATAACCACCGGAGCGCGATCGTATCCCATTCGCCTTCACACAGATAGACTGGATCATTGGGTTGTTGTTTCAGCCGATGTGCCCCAAACAGCTGCACATGACAGCCCGAGGTCGACATCATGAACTTTGTTCGAAGGTTGAACTTGCGGATATCCTGTACGTGGCCGTCGAAGTCCCGCACCGGGAAGGTAAAGGCTTCGCCGTCCCATCCGAGTTCATATCCTTTGAACGCGTCGTTCGGCAACTGGCGGTTGGCCGCGAGCTTTCGAAGAATCTTACCTCGGATGTCCTTCTGATACTCCTTCGCGCGGAGCTCAAGAAACTTCGACACGTTGCCCGACAGACCGGTGGACTTGCTATCCCACAGACCGTTGTCGGTGTTCACATAGAACTTGTTCTCCTTCCCAGAAAAGGGATCAAATCCGAAGATCTGATTGCCCCGCTCTCCTGTAAACTCAACACCGTGAGCTTCGAAAACCTTGAGGAACCGTTTGTCCGCCATCTCACGCTGCCTTTCGAACGGGACCGCCAACAATCTCTGGGGGTAGTTTAATCTTGGTGGGACGCGACCACCGAGTCTTTGCAATCTTCATCTCTACTGGCAAGCGAACCGGGAGACCCAACCGCTTGCTGTCCATCTGCATCGCACGGATCACGTCTTTCATCAGATCGATACAGTGCAGATGTTTCGGAACCTCGAGGATCACTTCGTCGTGCACGGTGACCAACAGCTTGACACCCTTCCACTCCGGAGTATCCTTCAACATCTGCCACACGTTGATCAACCCATTCTTCATCACATCAGCCGCGGTGCCTTGGATAAGATAGTTGACCGCACGATAGGCGTAGCTCTTGTCGAACGTATACCGACGACCGAAAGGACTCCAGATGACTCCCTTGTCGGTGGCTTCCTTGATCAACTCCGACATGAATCGCTTCACGCCAGGGAGTTCCAATTCGTATTTCGCAACGAATTCTGCGGCCGTATCGAGATCGGACTTCAGTAACTTCGCTACCTTGGGGACGCCGCCCCCATACAGCTTACAGAACATGATCAGCTTCGCACACTTGCGGTAGTAGTCCGCAAGATCGTCGAAGTCATCGCGCTCTCCGAACACCTGCTTCGCAATGCTGCCGTGGAAGTCTCTTCCCGACATCAACGCTTCTTGCATCGCCTTCTCGCCAGAGAGGTAGGCGAACAGCCACACCTCAATCTGCGAGTAGTCTGGTAGATACCATATGTGGCCGGGACGCGGCCCGAACGCTTCTCGCGGCCGCGACTGAATATCTGCCTTGCGACGTCCGGTGGTCTCTGACGCTACCTGTTGCAGGTTCGGGTCAGAGCACGACAGTCGTCCGGTGATCGCACCGGTCTGTTTGAAGCTGGGATGCAACACCCAGACTCCGGGACTCTCCTTCGTCCAGTATTTCCGGTAGACGTGAAGGAATGAATTGTTTGTTTGCTGTGCCGCATTGTGTTCCAGTACGGCTTTCGCCAATGGGTCGGGCGGGACCTTAATATAGCGCGCACCCGTCTTCTTGTTGCGAACCCACTTCGCGCCAATCGGAAGCTGGTCGTCTTTCCGAGCCATCTCAAACCAATCGTTCGGTTGGATGACATACCCCTGCCCCATCTTCAACAGTGTCTCGCCGTTCAATGAATAGTTGAAACGTCCGAGCTTCTCATTGAACGTTTGCGTGTAGACCGGCACATGACGTCGATCTTCGTAGAACACCTTCGACATCTGCGGTGTGGACTTGAAATTCAAACCCTTGCCGCCGTGCTGCTCGGCTATGGTGCGTTGCTTTGCACGATAGTCGTCGTAGAACTTGATGAGACTCCGCACACGTGGTCGATAGATACGGACGCCAGTCGTCTCCATATCTTTCAAGACCCAGAAGAGTCGGTGTTCTCGGTCGCAGACTTCCTTCGTGCGCTTGTCTCGTTGAATCTCTTCCCACCACGCCATGTAAACGAGCATCGCTCGAATGGCGTCGCCCACTCCGTAATCTTTCAGAAGTTTGTCAGACGCCAACCACATGTCGGCCTTCTGGGGCTTCGTTCCGGCAAATTCCTTGGTCGCAATCGACCAACGATCTTTCTTGGCGCGGTGTCGAAGTTTATTGACCTCGTTCAACAACGCGCGTTCGTCCCCGTCTGAATAGTTGAACCATTTCTTGCACAACTGTTTCAACGCATACGTCAACTCTTGGCCGCTCGTCGCTACGTGGGCCACGATCTGGGTGTCAATGACTGTGCCTCGGATCTTCGCGCCAGAGGCCTCGGCCATCATCACATCGAATCTGGGGTTGTGTCCGATCTTCGTGATCTTGTCGTTCGCCCAGAAATCGTGAACAAGTCGAAGCTGCTTCGGATCCCACTTCACTTCTCGGGTGATCGGATCGACTTTCGCTCGCAGGTAGTCCGTGTTACCTTCCTGATCACAGAAGGTCCACACGAACGCCGCCGCCGGAGCGATACGTCGATATTCGATCTGCGGCTTCTTCTTGTCTCCGAAGTCATACTTCACCCGACGGCTCTCACCCCACGGCAACATGCCGGTGGTTTCAGAGTCCGTCGAGATTATATTACCACGGACCTTGAGTCCGCTAGCGACTCGTACTAGCATAGTCGCTCAACCAAGTGACGAATGCACAGCGATCGCAGAAGTGATTCGGAGTGCCACAGGTCGGCGGGTCTTCGCAATGTCGGTGCTTTGACAACCAGAACAATGCATCTTCGAGAATCTGTTTTCGATTGGCCACCCAGAAGGCCATCATGGACATGTAGACCGCAATGTCGGTCATTCGCGATTCGGGCGACTCGGACTCCACATGTCCTTCAATTACGAACCGGCGCAACGCCGACGTTTGTTTCCGTGTCCTCGCCCAGAGGTCTTGTTCGACCGTGATGCCGGTTTCGAACGCCGTCTGGAGAATCTCCAACATGGCCACCCCATCTGGGTGGTAGTCCTTGTTCTTCTTCCACTGTAACAGATTGCAGTCATGGAGGAATTGTTCCATCTGCAAGCTCATTTCGTCGACAGTCATATGTGCCTCATCCAAAGAAGAAAAAAAGTGAACTGGGCGGTGGGATCACTGACCCACGCTTTAAGGCGTCTCCTATAAGACTCCACCCAGATCGTATTACCGGTTAGCGCTTCTTCTTTTTCTTCGGCACCGACTCCGCCGGCGACTCTTCAACGGACACGATCTTGTCCGCGGAGAGTTTCAGCGTCTTACCCTTGTCGGTCTTGATGAGGACTTTGCCTTCGGCTTCGAAGAGTTCGACGACCTCGCCCTTCACGCGGCCGTTCTTGGAATCGGCCTTGACGACCGAGCCGACGACGACGTCGACTTCGTCTTCGACCTCTTCCTCTTCGTCGTCCTCCTCGTCCTCATCCTCCTCGTCATCCTTGCTCTTCTTCTTGCCCTTGCCCTTCTTGGGCTTTTCTTCCTCCTCGTCGTCGTCATCTTCCTCGTCGTCGTCATCGTCTTCATCTTCGTCCTCGTCTTCCTCGTCCTCGTCGTCGTCGTCGTCCTTCTTGGACTTCGACTTCTTCTTGGACTTCTTCTTCGGTTCCTCCTCCTCTTCCTCTTCATCGTCCTCTTCTTCGTCCTCGTCGTCGTCCTCCTCCTCGTCATCGTCGGAGTCGTCGTCTTCGTCCTCGTCGTCGTCGTCTTTCTTCTTCTTGCCCTTCTTCTTCTTGGGCTCGTCGTCCTCTTCTTCGTCCTCGTCGTCCTCCTCGGCTTCGTCGTCCTCGCCGAGCACGCCGTTGACGTAGAGGTTCTGGAACTCGCCCTTGGTCTTCAACGAGACCTTGCACTTCGGCTTCGACTTCTTGATGTCGTCGAGGATCTGCTTGAGTTCATCTTCCAGATCCGTGAGCTCCGACGTGTCGTAGCCCATCGCCTCGAGCTTGCGGAGAAGATACGGCAGGTGCTCTTCGGTCAGACCTTCGAAGTCCAACTTCTGCTTGCCCTTGTAGTCCCCTTCCAGGAACTTCCAAGTGATGACGACCTGCACGCGCTTGTTCTTCGAGACGCCGACCTTCGCTTCGACGGCTTGCATGCGATACTTGCCGTCGTTGAATTCTTCGAACCCGCCTTCGGACGCCGCCTCCTTGGCTTTCTCGAGATGCTTGTTCATCCCGCGGAGGTGCTTGCCGAAGTCGACCGTCTTGCCGCCGCCCGAGGACTTGCTGGTCTTACCCTTGCTCTTTTTCTTCATGATCTATCCCTTTACGAAACGTGGTTAGCTACGACGAACCTTGAACTTGGACTTTGTCTTCTTCTCTGTGGTGGTCTCCTCCTCGGGTTGGTCAATGTCCGATGACTTCTTCGGAACATACTTGTTGTTGAAGGCCAGCCGCACGTTGCGGTAGCCCTCTTCCGCCGAGCGGCCCATATCAATTCGACGAATGGGCTGCCCGTCTGGTGTCTGAAACCGTCCCTGCAATCGATGTCCCGCAGAGACGTGGTCGTCGCCAAGAATTTGAAGGACACGGCGCTGCCGATCGTATGTGTAGTAGGCCCAGATGTCCACGGAGCCTTCGACCAAGTCGCGCATCTTCTTGTGCATGGTCGGCATCATACGGTCGTAGTTCTTGCCGTCCCGTGTTTCGACTTCCTGCTCCTGGGCATGTGAGATAAAGATCACTCCCTTGCCGATGTTGAGCAGATCGCCGAATACACGTTCAAACTCCTTGCGATTCTCGCGCCATCCCTTGCCCCACTCCTCTTCAGCGAGGTCGTTGATGACCAACTTCTCACACGTGTAATCCTCCACCATCGGGTAGAGTTTGTCCACGATGTCGACGACCACGGTGTCGAACGTGTCGTCTTTCTTCAAGGCACGCACGGCCTTCTTGAACGTCTTCCAATCGTCGACCACGACTGGATACAGACGGAGCGCTTTGCCTCCCGGCTCGGTGAATAGGTGAACCGTCTTGCCGAACAACGACGTGAGCGTCGTCTTACCGATCTTCTTCTCGCCGAAAATCAGCCATGTGTATGCACCGAGGTTGTCGTTCGGTTCACTCAGCTCCGTCGGCAGACGAAACTTCTCTTCCGGCGCCACCTCCTTTTCCTTACTCTTCTTCTTGATCCCAGGTTTCGCTTTCTTGACTACGGCCATGACTACTCCTCTGCTCGTTGTCGTGTTAGTTGAGGACACGCTGGCGGAGAAGCGATATGCGCACCTCCGGTTTGCCCACAGTCTAGACATCGTGGTCCCTGATCAGCCGGATCGTTTTGCCGAAGCTTGCATTCCTCCGTACACTTGCCACGACGTCCACATTCAGCACAAGGATACCCTTCGTTCGGCCAACTATCCCATTCCATCTTCTACTCCCTCTTCTTGATTCGAAGTGACTGAATCGGAATCACTGTGCCAGCCACTTCAACTGGTGCGGTCGGGAACACGTACCCACGCATTGTCTTCAGATGATCCGCCAAAACATGTTGCAGTTCCTCATCCGATGCCTTTAGACCGGGAGCCTTGATGAGACCCTGCCTCCATCCACCGTTGTAGCTGCAGACGGAACACGGAGTCATGTTGCGATTCTTCCGGTACAACAACTCTCGGATCGCATTGAGTTGCGTCGATTCCCAGATCGTCTGTAATGACTGATCGGGAAACTTGCCGACAGGGATCTGCGTTGACCAATCGTAGCAGCAAACCGGGACGACACCGTTGTAGCCCATGTTCAGTTCGCGGAAGGGCCGTGTGCACTTCTTCTGCAATGGCTCGGTAATCGGTTCCTGGCCAAGGAGATTCTGTAACGGTTTCTCCGGAGAGTTGCCGGCTTCATTGTTGATGTCCTTGGAGACGGGGCGGCCAGACTCCGTTCGCTTCTTGGCATTGACTTCCCCGAGATCGTCCAACACAAAAATCTGTTGAAGTTTGGTCGGATAGCGTCGATAGATCGACAGATGATCGGGGTTGTCATAGTAGTGATCCACAACACGATGGATGTTCGGATGTTTCTTGGCGTACTGCTTTGCGTAGGCCATGAACATATCGTAGCGGGTCTTGTGTTCCTCGTGCGGCTTGCCCCACCAACGTTTGTAGGCGTTGATCGCAAGGAGATTGAGGCCACGAGCAAACCACTCCGTAACCAGTTCCTCAAAGACCTTCCACTCCTCGATCTGCGATCCGTTGGTCTGCAGCTGGATGTGGGCCTTCGGATCGCGACGAATCGCGGCGACCACATCTGGGAATCGCTTGTGCAACGTTGGCTCGCCGTGATTGTCCAACTCGACGCGCACACCGCCGGGGAGCCATGTCCGCGTTTCCTTGAACATCTCCTTGACGAGTTCGACCGGCATCTCGCGGAAATCGTTCCAGCCTACTCCTGGAGTTGACTTTGAACGGATAGAATGGATGCCGCAGAACCAGCACGAGTAGTTGCAACCCTCAACTACTTCGAGTTGGATGGACCACGGATTTTGAACGAACGGTTTTGTTGGTACTCGAACCTTCATGACTTCTCCTTCAGTGTCTTCTCGATTTGTGTCCAAGGAAAGGTCACGCGAACCTTTGCCATGTAATCCGGATGGGTCTTGGAGAATCGAACCAGCGCCAATCCAACCTTCCGAACACGTTCGTTGATTCCTCCGTAGCCTCCCGGATTGTATCGCTTCTTCGCGAATGGGGCATCCATGCACACCACCTGTGCGGTGATGCCTTGGTCGAACGCAGCGAAGGTGACCTGCACATCGTCCATGCAACCTTCGTCAACCGTGTAACGCATCTTGGAGTAGAACTTGTGTGGGAGCGCCCAGAACATTGCTGAACGCTTCTTGTAGAATCGAAGACCGTCATGGGTCTCCAATGTGCGTTTGATTCGACCCGCATCGAAGTGTTCCGCCGTGCCGTGCACACCGGCGACGATGCATGGCTGAATCGGATACACGAACGACGCATGCACCAAAGTCAGTAGACTCTTCTGACTGAAACGCGTATTGTCGTCGGTGACTACGTAGCGTTCGTATCCCACGGCGGTTGCGGCTTTCCGTAATTCTTCCCTGGCCAGGGTGCCGCTGGCAACAGGGTTGTTATACCTGACCCAGGTGATACGTTTGAACTCTTTCTGCACCTTTCGATACTTCTTTTCTTCGGCATTTTCGATGCCAATGTAAGTCGAAGGACGATTCAGAAACGGCTGTGCACGCAGCGTTTTCAGAAGCACCTCAGGTCGACCCTTGGATGGAATCAGCACTGCGAACTTTCTTGTCGTCACGCGCACAGCCATATCCTCCTTCTACTTCTTCTTGCCGCCGACGAGATCGCGCTTCTTCTCCAACTTGACCTTTTTATCGGTCAACTTGTCGATGCGCTTCTGGATCTTGTCGATGCGCTTCTGAACGCGTGCGGCCGACTTTGCGACTCGTGCCGCTTTTGCCGCCGCTTTCTTGTCGACTTTCGCTGCTGCTTTCTTTGCTGCTTTCGCCATGGTGGTTCGTAGCTCCTGCTCGATTCGTTGTTGAAACTTGGACTGAGCCTCGAGCAAAGCTCGTTCCAAGAAGCGACTCCCACGGAATGTGAAAGTCGTCATACCCGGTCGTGTGGGTATTCGCCGTTGGTGGAGATCCATTTGATCGGACCCCCAGCCATGCTGTCCGGATGCAAGACGAAGAACGGCATCTGCTCTGGTCGATGTTGCCGTGGCAATCGATCCTTCGGAACAAATCGATGTAGTGGCGAGACCGCGAGGTTCGGCCCTTCGTTCTCACACGCGGAGCAAACCTCTTCTCCCGGCGGCACATCCGCACCCACTTCGGCGTCGTACTTTCGATGGTGGTTACCGCCGTGTCCACAAGTGGCGCAGTCGTCGTACGGGCTTGGATACTTCCGATCCGGAGGCCAAGACTCCAAACCGGCAAACCGTGCAGCCTTGGCTTTGTCGCTGTGACTGCCAAGATATTTCGACAGCAACGGTGGACACTTCATCTTGATCTCACGCAGCATGAGCTGGGCGACGCAATTGAATTCCCAGTCCATGATATGTTCGAGCCGATTGGCCAACACGCCGGACAACGCCAGATAGTTGTACTGGTCGTGGATGTAGGTCTGCATCCCGATCGGCAACACCCGTCTGGCGTCCTGCCAAGGAATGCCGGCATCGACCAACGCAGCGTAAAGCTTGCGAGCATTCATGACGTGGTGTTCGATCCGTCCCCTGATGCCGTCCGAGAACCCATCGAATCGGAAGGTCGATTCGACATAGGCGTTGATCGGCTTCCAATCGGTGATGCAATGTTTCAAACCCAACGCATCAAGTAGTTCAGACCCCACAGGGTCGGCCGAGATCGCGGCATCGTCGGCTTCGCACATCCGACGCATCGTCTCAGGCATCGTCCACGGACGGTGGCGCCAGTCGTTGTCGCGTCCGCCATGTTGCATGAAACCGGCACCAACACGGGTGCGGACATTTTGGTGTGTGAACGCTCGTGTCACACCATCGATGCAGAAGTCGAACGTAATTCCTTCGAGCACCTGCTGCAACGTCTTGCCAGCGAAACAGGACTCGACGTAGACACGTTCGTCCGGTGTCAACGAGCACCATCCAGTACGATGCTGTTCCCAGTTCTGACAGGACCCGTCGCATGTGCTCCGATCGACGGTACGACTCGGAGAGTCGCCCCAGTTCGCTTGCAGCGCATCGTACATTGACGTGAACAGGTTGTCTTTCGGACCCCATCGGTCCAACGTGACATGCAACGACTCCGGACCCTCCGTGATCGGGTTGGTCGGCTTCTCGCCGGTGTGCACTGCATGCGGTCGATGTTTCGCGTCAATTATTTCCATGGTGGTGGATCTCCTGCATCGAAATGGTTTTGAACGTCGGTTAACGAACGAACACTGAAGATATGCGAATGACTTTGCATACGGAGCACACTTCGTGTAAGCCAATAGGTTCGGACTTGGCGATTCGCGAATTGATTGACGTAGTTCAAATCGTCGTCAACCGCGAATTTGACTTGAGACAACGGCACGCCGCCCATATCAAGTCGTTCGGCTTTCCGATCAGCCCACCAAAGACGGTCAAACGGTAGATTCGCTTCCGTCAACCACGTGATCGTCTCTGTGAAGATATTTGGATACTGATCGATCGGTCGACTTGTGATCAGTAAGATCAACCAACCCCGAAGGCGACACCACTCCAAAAATCCTCGTGCGTCTGGAAATACGGGTATCAGAAGCTTGCCGCCGGTGCTTCGAAATTCGTGTTTGATCGATTGCCACTTAGCTGGTTCCATTCCCACTGCAGCGGCATCAAGCCATCGACCGTCGTCTGCCGCCGCTTTCAAACGAACGCGCAGCACCGCGGTTTCATCTGCAGTCAATCCAACTGGAACTCGAGTTTGAGCCCAGTTGTAGAAACCACGGATGTAGTCGGCGAGGACATTATCGATATCGACAACCACGCACGGACGGTCGATCGACGACATCCATTCGGTCTGATACCGATATCGCACCACACGACTCTTGGCGTGGTACAACTCCTCTAAACGATCCAACGGAAAGTCCGTCAAGTCAGCCAACGACAGCCAGAACTTGAACATGTCGATCAGCTCTTCGTGGCTATGAGCAAGGTTGCTCAACGACCCCACCTTCTTTCTGTGCGGCTTCCATTCGAATGTTCGAAGGAATTCAATGCTTTCTTCAATCATCCCCAGAGACAGGTGACGTAGCCGCTCCAATACCGCTTCTGGTGGTGCACCATTTCGTTTGAAGATCTGGCGATTGAAGATACGTTGATCTTCCATCAACCGTTTGAGGTCATCCATAGATCTCGTCCCTCCAAGCAATGATAAGTGACCACGTCTCATGCGCCAATTCGTCTGGACGCCAAGTACCGAATCTCCCGAAGCATTTGCACCGAAGCGCCCCCAGCTGATTGAGAAGATGTTCAGCTTCTGGATATGTGAAGATCTTTCCCGGCATGATCTTGATCGCTGACGAGTCGATCCTTACCAGCGATTCTGAAAATCGTTCTCCAAGAGAGTCGGTCACACGGTAGATCGGTGTCTGTGGGTCAGATACGTAATTCATATGCAAGACGTCGCCAATGACGTCCTGTGGAATTGGTGTCCGCGTCATGTAGATGACTTGCGATCTGAATGACGATGCGTGGCTTGATCCGAAAATATCAAGCAACGCCGGCAATGGGATCGTACTGACCAACCAATCATAATGAACAACGTCGAGATTGTTTGTCCAGAGTACTCGACTTCGGTGGTCGATCATAGTCACTCGTTTCCCAAATTCGATTCTGGGGACGGGAAGTTGGGATCGAAATCCGGTAGTATGATGGCGGAATTGTACATCCCAGTTCCCGCCATCATTTTCCTTGCCTACCTTCTTCTTGTAAGTCAGAATGCTTTCAAGAGTGGGTGGCTGATTGTCGATCGTCGTCACCACGTCGAACGACGACGACGGCACTCCGGGAATCGGCTCCCAAAGATACCGAGGACCAATTCGCGTTTCCAAATGATCGGCAGGTGCATTATTTCGCCAATCGAGGATTCGCGCTTCGGGTATCGCCCATTGAACTAATTGTCCAACGAACCCACCACCAATGACGACCACGTTCATTTCCGCCTCCGTTGCTTCTCCAAAGAAGCCTCCAACATTCCCGAGATAGTGAGTTCGTAGAATCCCCGTTTGTTGATCTGCAGATAACCCAATCGAGCTAGCCGCGCGACCATGTCCGCTCGCAACTGTCGAATCGGGAATGAATTGATCGAGTATTTCAAACCCATCCATTCCTTCGAATGCTTCATAATCAGAATGACGCGTTTGCTGTCCGCCATTTCTAACAGCAGCGCCCGTTGCGCACGTGTCAGTTTTTTCGGCGCTTTCATTCGACTACTTGAAACGTTGGAATTTCAATCGGTTCGTGTTCTAAGCGAGTCGCAAGGAAATCCCGTCCCTGATCTCCTTCGTCCCATCGAACCGCATATCTCTTTTCTCCGAGACCACCACAAGACGGTCTTCCGTAGTAGACCTCTTCCACAGTACCGTGCCTGGTGATCTCCATCTCCGGATCCCACTTCGGTGGACGAAGTATCACACGATCACCTACCTTCGGATTTGTCAATGCCATGTCCATCTCCCTCTTTATAGCTCGTCGGCCAATTCTCTGAACACGGTATCTCGCTTGAAGAATCCCGTGTAATCTCCACGACTGCAAATCGGCAACATCGCACAGGTGCCGTATTTGTTCTCACACGCGTCTGAGTTCTTGTAGTGACCGGCCAATCCGTTCCACCACAGGATGAAGTCAGACACCAGATCTCGAAGTTCGAGCTCCTGCTTCTCGAGATCCTTCTTCTCGACGAACATCTCCAACCGAATGAAGTAGAACTCCGGTCGTAGTGAAATGTCCGCCGCCACTCGTCTGGCGAACTTCACCAATGATTCACTTTTCTTCTGACGGAGGCTCGGTCGTCGGATGATGTTGTAGAGGACACCCTCCGGTAGTTTCTTGTCGACCCACCACAGATACAACAAGTAGATGTTCACTTGGAGTTCGTGCGGAAGGATGTCTGCGAGATTCCCTTCTCCGGTTTCTCCCAACCGTGTCTTGGTCTTCGTCTCGAAGAGGCGAGGCCGTCCGTTCGCCTTTCGTTTGAACGACCCGTCAATCTTGCCACGGATGAACGTCTTCTTGACGACGTTGCGTTCTCCTCCCATCGGAACCTCGATTGGGATCTTGAACACCGTCTCCACACGTTCCCAGATCAACTGGAAATCCTTCTTCCAGTACTTAAAGTAGGCGGGCATGACCGCCTCCAACAGGATCATGGAATACTCGAGATATTCCTTCGAGTCGGCATCGGCTCTGGGGTTCTCTTTCTTCCATAGAGCCTCGACCTTGGCAGCGGCCTTCTTGATGTAGGCCTCGCTTGGAAGTTCGGTCAGCTTTCCAGTTCGCACGTCTTCGTAGATCTGCTGGTTTACTCCATGTGCCAGACTTCCGAAAACCATACCCAGACTGTTGCTGCGCGACGTCCATCCGTTTAAGAATAGACGTGCGCGCTCTCGACAGTTTTTGAAGGTCGTAAGAAGAGAAAAGGTCACGCCGTCCCGCTCTGGGTCATAAAACCGAGCGGGCACTTCCGCCATCGGAATGACTTTCTTCGTTTTGATCTTCATAGCTCCACCCTACTTCTTCTTTTTCTTTTCGGCATACTTGTATGCGTTCAGACCAATGACGACATCGCCGATCGACTTATTGCCGCCAGTACTTGCCACGATCAAGGTCTTGCCCGACTTGGACGGTTCCGTCTCCGCAGCGAGATCGATCTCGATGGTGAGCTTCGTACCCTTGATTGAGTATTCAACGTTGCGTCCGACCTGCGTCATCTTCTCTGTTGTCTTCGCCATGATTCACCTCTCCTAGTTTAACGACTAACCGACCGACACCACCGCACTACTGCACCGACGGCGATTACTACCACCGCCGTTGAAACCCAAACCACGATGTCGAGCACGTGGGTCCGTGGGGGTGGTTGATTTTCCCGCCACGTGTCCATCTCACGAAGTTTTCGAAGGCAGCGCAAGCACATACCTTCTGGTAGACCGGTGAGCGCACCACACTTGGTGCATCGATAGTCGTTCATCGGATCACCCGGACCGTCGGGATCTTCGTGACGACGGAAGTCCACGACCCGGACGGACTAGGTCCGACGTAGAGACCATCGATGATGAGCGGCTCGGACACGGGCGTCCGTCGTTCACTAGTCGGCTGTGCAGGGACGTTCGGAACCCTCGGGGCATTCCGCAGAACCGGCAACGAACGCCACTCTCCGAGAAGTCGCAATTCGTCGGCCCTGACTCTAATGGAATCTGGGATGGACGGCGCTGGCCTGACATGACGTTCCTCCTTCACGATAACGGACGGGCCGACGTTCGTGTAGACCGTCGTCTGAGCCGTGGCGTTATGCCACAGACCCATCACCATAACGAATAGGATCGCGACTAACACAATCCAAATGTTTCGTAGCCACATATGTGTGATCTCCATCTTCAGTCCTCTCCAAAGACTTCTTCAAGTCTCTCTTCTACGGTTGCCGCAACTTGCTTCTTCACCTCTTCTCTGATTGCATCCCTGATCAGTTTGTCGAGCTCACCACTGAACATGATGGCGTCGACTTGATGTGAGATATGTTTTGCGAGATCCTCCACAACACGATACATAAAGTCCTGTTGGAATCTCTCAGTGCGGAACAACTCCCGCATCGTGATCTCGATAGACGCTCTCATACGTCCATCCAATCCTTGCTGAAATTGGAAGTCCATATCAGAAACGTCCTCGCTTCCATAGACCAATTCCCACTGCGTCCCAAATGTCTTTGTCGAAATGTTTAGTGGCACTCTTGCCGAGTCGCTTCTGGAGACGTCGGATGACCACATCCTTTGGAAGTTGACCTTTCCATTCTCCCGGAGTGACCGGCGTAAAATGGAATCGAAAAAAGTAGCCTGCCAAGAATCCAACAAGAAAGACGAGTTTTTGAAGATCTCCGCTATCCCAACCTTTGACACGTCCATGATACGCTGGGTACTCACTGACCACCTCACACTCTTCCTCTTCTGGGAGGAGTGCATCGAGAGCCTCCGCCAGAAACAACGAACGATCAGGCAACGACAATTTGCGTGGCGCATGCAACAGACCCACACGGTCTGGCATATCGCTTCGATTGTTGGCTTCCCAGATCGCCCACCCCAGTGAGTTCAATCCGGGATCGATTGCCATCAGTCTAACGGATGGACTCTTCGCCATCGTTCAACCATTCCTTTCAAGACGAGATGGAACATCTTCGCGTTCAACTTCTTCTCCCTGAGCCGAGGCACGACCTCTTCGTCCACCGAGTCTCGTGTAATGAGATCGATATGCAACAGCGGCGTCTTCTTCGTGAGGTGTTCGATTCGCTTCTCGCACTGCGACCGAACTTCGTTCTCCCACATGTTCGAATAGTAGATGTCCGTGTCCGCGGTGGAGAGGTTCAACCCATACATACCGAGCTTCTCCTGCACCACTATCACGCGATACTTGCCACGACGGAATTTCTTGATACGAATGCGACGCTGAACACGGTCAGTCGCTCCGGTCATCGCGGTCGTCGGGATCTTCTTCGAGTTCAGAAACTGTTTGATCCCTCGAATCTCCGAACGGAATCGAGCCCAGACCACGACCTGAGCTTTCTTCGGCAAATCTTCTTTCAAAATCGACAACAACTCTTTCAGCTTCGCGTCTGAGACGAGCTCTGTCCCGTCGGGACTGAACCCTCCCGCTAGCCGAGCGAGCCACGTCTGCTGCACTGGTGCCCATTTAGTTTCATCCTTTCCGTATGAGAAGTCTCGGACGATCTCCTTCTGCATACGTTGTTGAAGCTGATTCATCGGCACCATGCGTTTCTCATACACGTGTTTCGATCCCATGCCGGCTTGCTTGGCTGTGAGCACGAACACGTTGCGATGGACATCCGCCTTGATCTTTTCCATCGCACCCGGACGTGGCTTCCAATCCCACGAACCGGGCCACGAGGGCCGGAACAGCTTCTGACGGAAGGCCCAGTAGTTGTCGACGCCGCAGAGGTCTCCTTTCATCCACACCATCTGTGTGAACCAATTCAGAACCGATTCCGGATTCGGCATTCCAGATAGCAATGCGCGGTGTTCCACACTCGTATGTCGCAGCACGACTTTGGTGATGCCAGCTTTCGGCGATCGGATACGTGTGCTCTCGTCCAACACGATACCGTCGTCCTCGCGATCGAACGCTTCCAGCACCTCCGGATTACGTCGAATGTATTCGTAGTTGATCAAATGCCATCCAGGCTTCTTCAACGTCTGTAGCCGTTTCGGCTTCTTAGTTTCCGACAGCACATGAATGTATTTCGCCTTGATCTGTTCTTCGACCAGTTCTTCAACCCATCCAGGATTCAATGTCGTCAATGGAGCGATGACAAGAATCCGTTTAAGATTACGCGCCTTAGCCCACCGTATCGTCACGGGCGTCTTTCCTGTGCGCATTTCCATGGCAAGGAATATCCGGCTCCGCGGCACGGCGTAGGCCAAGGCCCGCTGTTGATGCGGTCGAAGGGAGTGCATACTATTCCACGACTTCGATCAATTCCGCCGCAGGACCTTTCTCGCCCTCGGTCGGAACAAATTTCAACTCACGACCCACCCACAGGTCGTAAATGTTCACACGTTGCATTTGCGACGCGTGAGCGAAGTAGTCAACGCCGTCCTCTCCGGTCACCCAAACGAATCCGCGATCTGGAAACGTCCGAATGACCTTTCCGCTGATCTTCACAATCTCCATATTTATTGGCCCCTGAGTCATTTTCATCTCCATCTCTCTGACAGGATTGAACACGACGGAATCAACGCGATCCCGCCGTGTCCATTATTCAGCGCGACAACCTAACGCTTCTTCTTGATGACCTTCTTCTTCGCCTTGGGCTTCTCTTCCTCGTCCTCGGCGGCGTCGTCGGTCGTTTCTTCAGCGTCTTCCGTTTCCTCCTCGTCCTCGTCAGCGTCCTTGCCCTTCTTCTTGGACAGTTCGGGATGGTTCTTGCGATCCCGATCCTTGACGATGACGCCGGCTCTGGACATGTTCCGCAGCATCGCCTTGACCAGCTTCTTCACGGTCTTCGTACCGATGGCCTTCACGCCAGCCTTCTCCATCAGTGCGATCAGTTCGTTCTCACCAAGGGTCTGGCCCTCAGCTTCTGCGAACGCTTCCAGCATCTTCTGGAGGAGCGAGTCCTTCTCGGCGAACACGAACGAAGGCTTGAACCACTTGCGGCCGACCTTCATCTTCTGACCGCCCTTCGGCTTCTTCGCCAGCTTGCTCTTCTTGACAACGCGGGTGCTTGCTTTCGCTTTCTTGGCCATCTGTCTCTCCACTTTGAGTTGTTGCTTACGTTTACGTTCTTCCCGTCTCATATTCTTTCGTGCTCGGCGGTCGCTTTTGTCTTCACGCTCCTTTGATAGAAATGTGCACATCGCACAGTGTGCCATAACCCACTGGTGGCCTGGGATGTGATTCCGACGAGTCGGATGACCGCACTTCAACATAAGTGTGCGTCGCCCCCTCGCTCGGTCTCCCATCTCGATGTGCTCTCGGACCACCGCCTTGAGCATCAGCCCACCTCGGTCACTTTCTTATCATCGCGCTTTCGAATGAAGACCGGGAATCGGAATCCTTTCTCCGACTTCTGGTCATACTCAATCTGAATGACGCACGGATACTTCCAGCTGAGCGCCTCCTTTCTAGTCTTGTCGTCGAGACCGGTCCCACACCGGCCCATCGGAACCCACTCACCGCCGCTCCTCCGGTCAGAGATGAAGAACTTGCCAACCACGTTGGCGTTCTTTCCTTTCCCTTTTAGGAAGTCGTAGGCGACGACGTCTTCCTCGCCAACGAGTTTCACCTTCCAGCAGTTGACCCGCTTCGGCGTTCCGTTGACTTGCACCACCGTCCGTTGGTCTTTCCGCCAGACGACGAGACCCTCCCACTTGAACTCCTTCACCATCGAGATGGCTTCGGACAAGGTCGCATTCAATCCATCTTCGTGTTTGACCAACGGCATCGTGATCAGGGGCGCGTGTTCCAACTTTCCTGGCACGGACACCACGCACTCAGGCACGATGTTGCGGAGCATCTTATACCGTTTCAGGTAGGTCTGTTTGTAGATGGGCTCGTTGTCCCACCACAGAAGGTCGAACGCGTGCAGCTGAACCTTCTCACCCCTCTTCCGCGCCGCTGCGATCATCTCACGTGCGCGTTCTGGAAGTGAGCGACCGATGCCCGACACTGTCAGGAACCCATCGCTGCCACCTCGCCGTCCCGGCACAGTCACCACGAGCTCGCAGTCAATGACTGACCGTGGCGGCATCGAGAGGTTCTCAATCAGCGGACGAAGGTGTTGCGTCTTGTCCTTCTTGCCGCTTGAGTAAACACGGATGTGTCCTTCGGTATCGGACACCAAGTAGTGCCGCTCACCATCGCGTTTCCGTTGGACGTAGAGTAGACCATACCATTCCCACTTGGCCAACTCGTTCGGGTCGAACGTCTTGATTGGCTTCGCAGGAGCGAACGACCGAGGGAGCTTGTCGAAGTTCATCGTGCCCTCGGTGATCTGAATATCGTCGACCACCTTGTCCAGATGTTCGACGTATCCTTTCTCCTTGCGCTTGCGAACCTTCTTGCTCCAGAGGAGCTCGGCCGCTTGCTCCGCCGTATGCAGACGATCTTCGATGGCACGTTCCTTCGTCGTGTTCATCTTGCCGCCCTGCTGGCCCCATTCAGAGTGGACGTAGATACCGACCACCCACGCACGCCATACCTTGACCGTGTGGTTGGTCTTGATGTGATAGAGAGTGATGTCGGTTTTCATCATCGAAGTTTCCTCTTCGATGTCGGTGGCCGGCTGACGTTGGTCTGACTGACGTCGAAGTCGAACGCACGTCCTTTGTGTCGTCCCTCCCAACGATTGACGACATCGATCTGAAGCGACTGCGGCAGATCCAACATTCTACTGAATGAGGGATTAAACCGGCAGCGACGCACCGCGGTGTACATGACGAAGACGGGCCGACGTTCCATCGGCGGAAGTTTCTTACGCATTGGTCACCGCCTTCTTCGCCACCGACTTCTTCTTGTTGCCGTGTCCGTTTTTCTCGGCCCACTTTTTCCGACCATTGGCCAATGCCTGCTTGTGCGCTTCGGACAACTTGCGTTTCGGTTTTGACTTTACCCCCGGCGGCGGCGCAACCTTAGGCGGTCGCTTCAACTTGACTGACTCCAACGCAGCGATGACCGCCACGATGGCCTCGATCTCTTCGCTGAGACCGTCGCGTTGAACGCACATCGCCTCATGCGTTCGTTTCATGTGCGCGACGTTCTGCTTCCGCCAGTCATACAATGTACTCTTCATGTTCGTCTCCTTCTTTGACTGAAATTAAGTCCTTTGCCCCGTGTCCACATTCTTGGGGGCACCGAGCTTCTTCTGCTTGGCAACCGATTCGGCTCGCGCCACCACACGCATCTGCGCAGCAGTCAATGACAACTGAAACGCAACATCGTGCTCTTCCTTTCCTTTAAGAGCTTTGCTCATATCGTCCCAGAGAGACACCACACCCTCTGGGGTGACTGTCATTGACAAGATGCCGTGAATGTTCATCCTCATTTCCTTCCATTGGCGATTTCGTCCAACGATGCTCGCCGTGCTTTGGGTTGCCAGTTGGGTGATGGTGGTGTGTACGCAACGAGTCCTGCGATGCGCTTCTCCTCTGCGATATACGTGTTCAGCGCATACTGGAACACCTGTTCCATTCCAGCCGACCAGAATAGGGCGTTGTGCTTGGCCCATTCCCATGCCGCCAACTCCTCGTCCAACATCAGCTTGATCCACCGATGTCGTTCTTGGATAGGTGAGCCGGGGCCGGGTGGAACAACCTTCAACGCTTGTCGCAGCTTGCCTAGTGGCGATAGGTGATGACCCATCTCGTGGAGAACAACCACGTAGCTGGTCTCGTCGGTCACCTCTCTCGCCACCACCCCGCATCGTCCAGACCTGCTCGTAAGCGCGACCGCCTCTTCAGGAGGTATCTCTTCGAGCAGGATCAGGTCGACCGAGAATGCTGCCGACAGTTGGAACACATGTGTACGAAGCTTTGTGATCTCCATCTCCATCTCCTTCTACTTGTCGTCTTCGTCTTCGTCCTCGTCCTCATCGTCCTCATCGTCCTCATCGTCTTCATCGTCTTCATCATCATCGTCATCGTCGTCAGACTGTTCGAGCGATTCGCCCATCAACAGGCCCACCACCGCGCCGGTGATTTCCTTGACCTCGCTCAGGTCGCCTTCGAATCTGGACCCACCAGTGGCCTGAGCCAGTTGGTCGAGGAAGTAGGAACCCGGATCACCCGGATCACCAACGAAGATGACATCGATGCGACCACCGAACGTTCTGGCCGACTCCATCGCCCGATGTGGGTCGTTGGGGCCACCATCCGAGATCACGACGCATCGGCCGAACCCATTGGCTCGGCAAAAGTCAATTCCTTCGGCGAGCGGAGTGCCGCCTTGAGCATCAGGTACGGTCTCAACGAACGCCACCTGTTCGTTGGATTGAATCGGCTCCAACGGATGAACCGGCACACCGCCGGTCAGACCGAACGCCACCATCGTGGTGGGCCGCTTCTCCTGCAGACCAGCGACGACTTCGCGCAGACCCTGGATACGCGTCTTCCCATTGCGCATCCCAGCGCCCATGCTGCCCGACACGTCGATCAGCAGTACCGGATTCTCGCTCGTGCGGACACGGACGAGATCCTTCAAGGACTTGACAGTGAGCGTCTTCTCAGCCGACCGAACCAATGACTTGTTTTCGTTTGACATGTTCATCTCCATCTCAGAAAATCGTACGAACCAATTTGATCACGGCCTCGCGCATAGCCATGACACCTTCGTTTTCACTGCCCGGTCGCAACGCCACTCCCTTGAGTTTGTTGTACCGATCAAATGCGGCTTCCATTTCTGGAGTAATGCTGGGTGCCTTCTTCGCAACGACCACCAAAGCGTTCTCTAGTGCTTGCATTGCCACCAACTTCGCTTCACCAACCGACCACGTGGTCGATAGTGCCGCCACTACCGCGGTCGGGGTGTTGCCAACCACCGGCCCCGCGCCGGTCGTTGGCATCTGTCCCACATTGGCAGGGACACAGCCGTGTCGGTGAAAGGTACGACGACGAATATTGACCACGGTGATCTCATCGCCCGTTTCGTATCGACCACGGCATGCAGAGCAGCGACCGCCTTTCTTAGCGACGCGCTCTTTGATACGCACCGCACTCCGGATCTTCTTGGCGCGCGGCCTTCTGAATACGCTTCGTCTTCTCATCTTCGTCTCCTTCTCAATCTCTCGGGTCCGGTGCGTCGAACGGACGGTCTCGATCTTCGATCATCCGGTCACATGAACAGGGCTTGTGCTGTTTGCAGGCATCGCAGAAGGGTTCCTCCTCCTTCGCGATCTCCTCACGGAGCATCGCCATGAGCTCCCGGTAATACGCTATCCATAACAGTGAACCAACCGAGGACGCGTCGATCACTTTGACCAGCCGCCGCAAATATCTCATATCCATATTCATCTCCTCTAATGCCACGCTGTGAACGAATGCCCGCACCGTGTACAGGTGAAGCCTTCGCCGCCGCTCTCTACATAATCGCAGCCATTGGTGTCGTAGTCGTGTCCACGCCACCGACATATCAGGTCGGCCCACCGCATGCCGACCACCTCCCGCACCGCAACCCACCGACGCCACCACAACGGCAACACGGGTTCTTCGAACGACTGGTCGTACATGACGCAGTCGAAATGGGCTCGCAGATCTTTCACATATTCGATTATCATCTTCGTCTCCTACTTCAACAACAAGTACGTCTGCTCAAGAACGGAAGCGTCTTCAGCTTCGTCGTTCTCATCGATTGCGAACCCTGTCCGACTGTAGGCGCTCTCATGGATGGTAACCTCTTCGGTCGTCCCTTCAATGAACAGCGCCTGCTGTGTGTGCGAGTAGTCGCCGTAGTCGGCGCTGAAGATGACCAACGCGTTTTCATCCTCAAGCTCCAACGCATCAATCAATTCACGGACCGTGATCGTTCGGTTATGTCGTGAGCGCATTTTCGTATTCATCTCTATCTCCTTCTACTTCTTGGTTGGATCAGCGAACATCAACGGTTTTACTTCCGCACGGAACCTCTTCAGATGCTTGCACGGCTCGCCCGTCTTCGAGTACTGCCAACTCTCACATGTGCAGATCACCATGCCGTTGGCCAGCCATCGAATCTGATGCGTCTTGCCATTGCGGGACGACGGAGCCAAGGCCAACACTGTGAAGGTCTTCGCATTCAACGCGGCCAACACTTCTTTGACCTTACGCCCCGTGTCCACATTCTGCTCCTCTCCCCATTTCGAAATTCTTTTACCAACCTGCTTCTTTAATCTCATCTTCATCTTCATGCTCTGCTCCTTTTTGAAACACGACCCAACACCGTTTTGCTCGTCACACGGTTCCTACTAAACAGGCAATCGTGAATCTGGAAGTCCGTCTTGTCGTAGCCCATGTCCTGCATATCGAACTCGCGGATCTGTTCAACGACCGCCGCCTCTGGCGTCCCTGCTTCCACAATCCACGACGCGCCGCTCTTCATTGTACGCTTCCGTTCCTTGGTCACGCACTCGCATGTCGCGCTGTGGACACGGAAGGTGGTGTCGCTGATCCGAGACTTGGGATCGTAGATCACCACATACGGAATCGGGATGCTCAGGGGCTGTGCCTCAGGGATGGGTTTCAGTTCTCCGGACACGGCACGCACAATCTGTTTGGTGTCCATGTGCGCTTGGTGAACCGCGATGGCGCGTTTCAGTTCGCGCTTGCGTGCCGACCGTTCTTGCTTGGCACTAGGCACCGCACCACGTCGGGCGTATCGACTCGCCCACCATCTGGCGATTTCTCGTTGTGCGGAATACCAAACCGGTTCGGAAATCTCGGAAGTGGCGGGCACCGAGAAATCCCGGATCGGTGTCACCACGCCGGCCACCAAGGACGATACCTTGTAGCCGTGCCCATCGCGGATCACCAGGATGCGGTGGTCACGATTGGCCTTGGTGCGGAACTTCTTGAACACCAGACCTTTGAGATCTGCAGGGATGGGATTGGTGTTGGGTGCGCGCTTGACAGAAGGCTTGCGAATCTTCTTCATACGCTGGGCGTTCTTCTTGCGAAGCCGCGACGACCACATCGTGCCTTTCATCTCGTCTCCTTCTTCGTCTTCTTCGCTTTGCGATTTGCCTTGTGCCGCTCCGTCATGTGGTGGGCTTTGTGGCAGCGGCGATGTGACCACACCCGATTGCGCTTCTCGTTGTTGTAGTGGTTGCCGTCCTTGTGGTGCAAGGACCAGTCCACATCGAATGGGGACGACTCGCCATCCCCATGGTTGTAGGCATTGGCCTCGCTGATCATCGGCTCCTTGCAGAACGGGCAGAGCCGATCTTCGAAAGCCTCGCGTACGATCTCACGAAGCTTCCGAAGTTCTTGTCGTGTTGACTTTCGCATCCCCATCTTCGTCTCCTACTTCAACAACGACTTGGCGTACACACCCTCGGCTTTCGCGATGGCGGCTCGGGCTCTACGCACCATGCCGAACGTGAACGCGCTGCCATCCTCCATCGCCACACACTCATCGTCCGCGCAGTCGTCGGTGGATGGCCCACAGAAATCGAACTCAGCGGCCTCTGTCAGCGCCTTCAGCGCCTCCAGCAGTTCCGGCGCGGCGGCGATCAGATGCGCGTTGGCGGACTCCGGGCGCGAGAGGAACTTGATCGGCTGGTTGGATTTCGTGTTGGTCTTCATCTTCATCTCCATCTCTGTTTTGAAAAAACGTTTCCTAGTTCTGCGCCATTCGCAATGCCGCATTCAACACACGGCACACCTTGCGAGCTTTCAGTTCCGCCATCGGCTCATCGGCGTTGTTCCAGAACGCGATGAACACCTGATCATCGAAGGACTTCGCCAACGTGGCGCCGCTACCGAACACGATAGCGAACCCACCATCACCTTCCACTACGTTGAACTTGCTGCTGCTGGTTTTCATCTTCATCTCCATCTCATGTTGCGGCGACATTGCCGCTTCCGGGGCCGTGGCCCACAGGTATAGTATCCCCTGAACCGGGGGGAATTTCCACAGGGTAATAAGGTCATTTTAAAATACACCGCAAGTGCCTGTGTTTCCTAGGGTTTACGGGCGACCGAATTTTGGGCGGTCATATAGAACTGAGGTTTACGGGGAATTCTCAGTTCTTGCACCTAAAGGGTGCGCAAGAAGTGAGGTTCCCTGAGGGATGAAAATCATGAAAAATAACGTTTACGGAGAATTGAATTTACGCCTAAGAACTCATGAATCACTCATAAAGTGTGCCTAAAAGGTGAGAATTCGAAACTCAGGAAATTTACTGAGGTTTACCGACTTTCCTGAGGCAGCCAAACTCAGGAGTTTCTCAGGATTTGGGCCGAATTATGCGATTTGCTCATAATTGCTCAAAATAATAATATTGTGTAACCCTAAACGACTCAGGATTCCTGTTGCACGGCTAAACTGCAGTGCGGAAATTACGCATGATTTCACTGAATTCAGGATTCCGATTTCAGTGCGATGACGGTGATGACCACCATCGTCATCGCATGGTGCAATCGAATTCGAATCTTGGAGTCAGGGTCATACGCCATCGTCTGTCCGAAGTCATCGAACGACTTATCCAACTCCGCGAACCACGTGATGCCGTATTTCTTGAGCGCCGCCACCATCTCTGTCGTGGCATTCTTTCTGGCGTCCTTAACCGTTGGATCGTACGTGATCTGGAAGACTTGAACTTCAAACCGATCGTCCTTGGGTGGGAACAGTTTGTAGTCCTTCATCAACATCGTCATCGTCGGCACAATTGCACGCGCCTCATCTGCCGGATTCACGCGTCCGTCCCTCAGCTTTGTAATCTCGACCACTACGGCCTCCCTCGATCGGGCAGTTCGTTACGTTCTTCGTAGACCAGCCACCGTGTATAGCCTCGACCTCGAGTGCCGACACGGCGATACTCTTGACAGATCGCTCGAAAGCGTCGTCCGCCCACAATGAAGATATCCGGCGGGATGGCGATGAGAAGCTTCTTGTGTACCATCACACTGTCGAACCAGAACAGCGGGATGGTGATCTGCGGCACCTGCCACTTGGCCTTGGGATACTTGCGTGTGAACTGCAAGATCAAGGCAGGCGGAGGGTTGTGCATGGTGACGTCGGCAGCCACGGTGAACTTAATCGGCGTGGGACCGCCGCGTTTCCCTTTGGTTGTGTGGTGCGTTGTGCGCGACCTCTTCTTCTTATCGACACTCGGCAACACCATCTTCTTCTTCCTCACAGCGGATCTCCATTGATATCCCGATTGAGGTAGGTGTGGAGAATTCGACGGGCAGACTCCAACCGCACCGTCTCCTTCTTCGTCAGACGAAGGGTGTCGATCTTCAAGGGTGCGATTAAATTGGCAACCCGCACGATGACCGACTCGGCTCGTTTGAGGTCCTTCTTCTTACCCATGGCCGTGTTCTCCTTTCCCTCCGTCCTGCACACGCACTTTGATTCCCTTCTGCTTGTGCACACGTTCGGGAATCTCTTCGTTGGTGCGGGAGTAGCCGTTGAAGCTGGCGAACCCTTTCACTCGGAATCCCGAGGTGGACACCAGCTTGACCATCTCGACCGCCGCGTCGCCGTGCTTGTGGCAATCGGGCGGTGGCATATCTTTGGCGATCTCGATACGTTCAACAATCTCCAGACACATCGGGCACTGATATTCGAAGATCGGCATTACCTCATTCTCCAATACTTGGCATTAATACCCACGGCTCGGATATCCATATGCATTGGTCCTTGTGGTTGGAAGACTTGGTGTGTGTCATGGAACGAACTGATATCCATATGATTCGATGAAACTACCACCTCGGTCACCATGGCCACGATTTCTCCGTGTTCGTTGTAGAGATGCTTCCCCACGATCGGGAATCCATCTTTGTTGGGGGTGGGTGGCGTGTCCAGCATCAGTGGCTCGTCGGGTTTCAATGCGTGAGCGAACATTGCGACATCGGCGTTGGTGGCTTGAACGATCAATCCGCCGGTTACGACACCACCGAATGCACCTTTCAGGAACGAACGACGACCAAGTTGTTCTGACATATCATTCTCTCCTCAGCTTTTGTTGAACGATTCTATAAACAACCATCATGAAAAGCGCGAAGCCCAACGGCCAGAAGAGCCAGGTTACTAGCCACGGCCACGCCTGTGGAACAGCCGACGATCGACCTCGTCGATGCGGAATTGAGACGAACCAAATGAACAAACATCCACCTAAGATATAGACTAAAAACCATATTAAAACGGATCTCATCGCGTTCCTCTGGTCATCTGCGCGTTGCGGACGCTCACCGCGATCACTGTCCCACTGACGACGTAGACCATGACCCGCGCCAACGTCGGACGGCCCGTGCGCTGCAAGTGCCGATACAGCGCCAACGTGCCGACCGTCGTCACCGTCTTCGCGGCGACGTTCCACGCGAGGTCGTGGCTCATGATCGGATTCGCTTCGCGATGCCCGTGCGACAACGCGAGTTCCGTCGAGAGCAAATCGCCAAACTGGGTGCCGATCAGAATGCCTGCGTCGGTCACAAACCGCCCTTGCATGCGTTCGCGATACTCGGCTTGCGTTTCGGTGAGGCACCCTTCGCCTGTCCGCACGTCGCACGGTACGACGCCTTCAAGCAGGCCGGGTGCTGCGGCGACGGTGACCTGCCCCGCGCAGCCGATCCCCGTCTGCGAGTCACATGACACCGCTTGCGCGTGCACCGCGCAGCTCACCCCGCCGCCGAGGATCCAGGCGAAGCAAAAGGCACAGGCCGCAAGGCCGACCAGGGCGATCCGTTCATGTACCTGATCGTGAATAGTCATACGTTTCTCCTTATTGTTTGTCTAAGACGAATACCGTACGTTTTTCCCGTGAGAACTCGGTCATGGATACGATCGTCCGTCCGGTATTCGGGCCACGGCCGAATCGGTCGTCGTTCCAATCGGAGCCATTGCCTTAGCCAACGTTTCATAGCTGCGTCCTCTTTCGATGGAAAGGAGATTCAACGCACGGCGCTTGCGCCTGCAACGGAGCGCCGAAATTCATCTGACACAACCACAGACGACCCGTGAGGAGTATCTGCACACGTTCACGCCAGGTTAACGACCAGCAACTAATCGTTTCTCGATCATTGGTGTATGCGGGCAGCGGCAGATAGGGAAGTTGATTCTTCGCCCACACGACGGTCTGTTCTGGGAATTCAATTGGAGTCATACCTACTTCCTTTCTAGGATGAATACTGTTCGTTTTTCGCGTGAGAATTCAGTCATGGATACCACACGATAGCCCAGCTGGTGTACAATGTCGTCCATGAGTTCGCCTTGGTCCAACGCCACCGTGAGTTCGTTGGGGGGTTTGAAATCAAGGATGCGCACCTTCTGGGACGTGCATTCCGCGGCCAACTTATTGTATTTCGCTGAGAGGACAACGATCGTGCCCTTTTTTCCTTTCACATGAATTGGCGCCTGCACCAACGGTTTTCCGTGCCCATTGTCAATGATGGGGTCGGGATCATCCGTATGATCGGCAATGTGTACGGGATTGCAGAGCACACAGTAGGTCCGAAGACATGTCGGGCAGACTGAGCGGCGGATGCCATGAGTGGGGCAGCGACGGTGTCTCCGTTGAAGGGCCCGTCGAAAGTGGTGCTCATGGAATAACGCAGCTAGGTTACGAGGTGATGAGGTGTCTTTAATTGGCTTGGGCACACGTTAGTATGGCTCGAACGTGGGGACGGTCGCAATAGAAATGTGGGTCATGCGCGGGGAAGCGACCGTTACCATGAAAAGATGGTTTTGATGAGAGAATGAATGAGCCGTCGTGAGTTCAATAGTTGAGCTTGGAAATTGGGTGAAATGGGGTGGACATGGGGTGAGATGAGTGAATGATGATGAAGGAGTGAGAATCGTGGGTAATCAAAATCAGGTAAAAAAGCTTCATGAGGTCAGATTCATTAGGCCATCTAGGTGCAAGACATGAGTCAGGTGGGCATTGACCCGCTCTAGCGGGGGCGGTGTGGCGGGGTGTCCTTCCTTTCCTTAATCTTACATAATTCTTAATTTATTTTAAGGAGAAGAAGTAGGAATTAGCTTAGAAGGAAAGGAGAAAGGGCCAAACACCCACACACCCCCCCCGAATTAGCGGGTCGATTGGACCGACCTCATGAATGTGTCCTAGATTGGGCGTTAGAAGTGAGCACCTCAGCTTATTAATGTGGAATGGAGCGCGAGGGAAACCGAGTTTCCAGAATGGGCAGGTGCTACCCCTATGCCATATTGAAGGGTGAAATGAGGAGCATGGACACGTATCCACCCACTGGAAAAGTCCTGAGGTCAGTGCTAACTGAGCGGACAATCCGTGGAATCGTTATGCGAGTGCCTATCCAATGAGCAAGCAGAGTAAGAAACGCCATGTGAGTACGCAGCCCCCACTGGCTCCAGCTCCCCTGGTCCTCGCTCACGCACGACAAGGGATCAGAGGGATCTGCAAGGACCTCGTGCAGCATCACACCACTGAGGTAGCCATGACGATTCGCGAGGGCATGCTGAGTAAGAACAAACGGACCGCACATAAGTACCTCACCTTCGTGGCGTCTTATGAGTCGGGCAAGCCAGTTGAGACCCATCGAATGGTTTCGTTGCAGGATGGTCCGCAGGGAGCCATTGACATTTCGAAGTTGTCGGAGAAGGAGCAGCAGGCACTGCTCGTGCTCCTGAGGAAGTCAAAGGACGACACAGTACCGAGCAGCGAGGCCTAGGGGGGCGGCCCCCCTAATAGGATCGGATCACTGAGGGTGACCTCGTAAACCGCTGGATAACGAAAATGACGAGCTTTGACACGGAGAAGAATTCATATGCCGCACGATAAGAACGGCGTGCTACTCAATGTAGGTGACCGCGTCTCTGTCGTTTTTACGGTCAAGGAAATTCATATGGCCGACGACTACTGCAACACAACTCTCGTGATTCCTGGCGAGCACGGACCGCACAACGTGACTGGCACACTAGTGCTCAACGCCAAACAGACCGAGAAGATCACCGGCAGTGCAACGTACCCTGCTCAAAGCAAATGATCACGGAAACCACCAACCTGAGGAGTCATCGATGTTTTTGATCTACCACCCGATTCATGCGCCCACCATGCCCCGGTCGTGCTCCTCATTAGAAGAGTTCGACCAGCTCAAACAACACGGATGGTATACGGAAGGCGAACTCCCCAGTCCCATTCCCCCTGGTGACATCCCGTCCACCAACGCCGACGACAGCAACAAGCCCAATCCCCTAACCCTTACCCGTACTGATAACGCGGGCGCGCGCGAAGAAGAAAAGGTCGACACGCCGGAAGACGACCCGGCCACGGACAACGACCCGGCCGTTCCCTCGGTCACCGACCTCAATGTGGGAGAGGCCAAGGACGTCATTTCCACCATCACTGATCTCGACATGCTGAAGCTCGTAGAAAAGGACGAGAAGACGCACAAGGACCGCGTCGGTGTCTTGGATGCGATCGACGCACAGCGCGAGCTGATCAAGAACACCGAGCCCGACAAGTAGGTCGAATCATGGACATGCGAACCGGGAAGACCTACGAATCGGAACAACAGGCACTTGATGCCGGTGTCCCGAGATCCGACATCGCCCATGTCGAACAACGACTGCGCGATGGTAAACCCATTGTGAAATTCAGCAAGGGGTCGTTTAAGTCGTATCGTCGTGACGAGACCGGTCAGACGGTGTTGGTCGCAAAGACGTAGCACACACGACTCATGAAGGTTCGGATTAAGACCACACGCCCTGTGACCGCGCCGCCGATGCCGGCGATTGTGTCACCCTTCGCGCCCACACCGGGTGCGGTCGCAGGGCTCCCTCCGGAACAACTCGCGGCCCTCCTCCGTCAACTCGAACAGAAAGAGCATTTGCGCTTTCCCACCCAATGGGTGCAAGACGTCTGCAAGGAACACTTGTGGTCCAAGCAACGCATCATTATGAATTCGGTTCGGGATAACCGCAAGACCGCGGTCCCCAGTTGCCATGGGAGCGGGAAATCCTTCTTAGCAGCCCGAATTGCGGCGTGGTGGTTATCGTGTCACCCACCAGGAGAAGCCTTTGTCGTTTCATCCGCGCCCACAGGACGCCAGGTCCGGACGATTCTTTGGCGTGAAATTGGACGCATCCATGCCAAGGCGCGCCTCGTCGGTCGTACCAACCAGACCGAGTGGATGATGACGATGCCGGAGGGCAACGAAGAGATCGTCGCCTTCGGTATGAAGCCGGACGATATGTCGCCGACGGCGTTCCAGGGGATCCATGCCCGCTACGTCCTCGTCATCTTCGATGAAGCCTGCGGTATCGCCACCGCACTGTGGAATGCGGCCGACTCCCTCCTCTCCAATGACGATGCCAGAATGCTTGTCATTGGCAACCCCGACCTGCCGGATGTCGAGTTCCACCAAGTCTGTAAGCCGGGGAGTGGATGGAATGTCATTCCCATTTCGGCATTCGATACCCCAAACTTTACTGGAGAACTCATACCTGAGGCGTTGAAACATAACCTTGTTGGTACGTTATGGGTGGACGAGAAACGCCGCAAGTGGGGCGAAGAGAATCCGTTCTGGAAATCGAAAGTGCTTGGCCAGTTCCCCGATGTCGCGACCGACGGCCTCATCCCAATGAAGTGGATTGCGGCCGCGCAGGCTCGGGAATTACCGCTGGGACTGCCGCATGAGTTGGGTGTCGACGTGGGTGGAGGAGGAAACAAAAGTGTCTATTGCGAACGTCACGGTGGATATTACCGTATTATCCGGCGCGATAATACTCCCGATACCATGGAGACCTGTGGCAATCTTCTGGGCATTCTCATGGATCGTAAAACGAGGAATCCAACCAATCCGATCACTGCCGCAAAGGTTGATGAGATCGGGATTGGTCGTGGTGTGGTTAACCGGGCGACCGAACTCAAATACCGAGAAGTCCATGGAGTGAATGTCGGTCGAATGGCTAAGGATAAGTTACATTTCGCCAACCTTCGTGCCGAAGGCTACTGGCTCCTCCGTGAAAGTTTCCAACAAGGTACCGTTGATATCGATCCATTGGACGACGACCTCGCCGCTCAATTGGTCGCATTGAAATACAAGCGATCCAGTTCAGGTCAGATCCTAATGGAAAGCAAGGATCAGATTAAGCGCGATGGAAAACCAAGTCCGGACGATGCTGACGCGTTGATGTTGGCGTCGCTTGACAAGTACGGTACTGGCGAAGTCAAAGTTCACGAAGCGGTATGGGGTTGATATGTTCCTAAGGACGACCAATGCCGATTGATACGCCACGTCAGGATTACCTTGACATGAAGTCGGTGTGGCGTCGACTTCGCGATACCTACAACGGTCGTGATGCCGTATTGACGGCAGGCAGCCTGTACGTGCCCGATTTAAAGGGACTGGAATCCGGGCAGAACAGCAATTACCGTGCACGAGGGAACTTCTACAATTGTGTAAAGCGTACTGTGCATGGACTTACTGGACTCCTTTACCAGAAAGCGCCTGAAGTTGAATTTCCGAAGTCCGAAGCGGACTTTCTGACGGATGTGACGTTGACCAACGTTACGTTTGAGATGTTTGCCGTGGAAGCCGGACGTGAAGCGATGTTGATGGGACGCTTCGGTGTCCTTGTCGATATGCCAACGGAAGGGTCGACGTATAATCGACCGTATCTGTGTGCGTATAAGACCGAAGACATCATCAATTGGAGAACTGAACGGATTAATGGCGATCAAATTTTGCAAATGGTCGTACTCCGAGAGAAGGTTGAGGTCGTTGATCCGAAAGACGCGTTTAAAGTCAGCGTCGTGGATCAATACCGTGTGTGTGAAGTCGCGAATCAGTTATACACGCAGAAATTATACCGGTATCAGACGAAGAGCAATTCCTCGGCCAAGGAATGGACTCAATACGGTCCTACCTTGACGCCAGTCAGACGTGGGGAGGCGCTTAACTTCATTCCATTTGTGTTCATGGGAGCGCAACACGCAACTGCGGAGATTACCGACCCTCCCTTGACCGACTTAGCGGACGTTAACCTTGGTCATTGGCGGAATTCGGTCGACTACGAATACGGACTGCATTTAGTAGCGTTGCCAACGCCGTGGGTCTCTGGTGCGAAGAATGCTTCTTCTGACGGCATGATGAAGATCGGTCCCTCGGTTGTGTGGGAGCTCGAACTTCAAGGGTCGGCAGGAATGTTGGAATTTTCTGGCGCAGGGCTTGCGTCGATCGTGACTGCAATGGAGGAGAAGAAGAAGCAAATGGCGGTGATCGGCGCACGTATGCTTGAAGACGTGCCGATGGTGGACGAAACCGCAACCGCGGTGCAGATTCGACGGAGCGGAGAACATGCGTCGCTTCGTACGGTAGCTAACGCGGTAGAACAAGCGTTGACCTTTGTGTTACAGATCGTGGTATGGTGGCAGTCGACGGTCGAATCGCCGAACGACGCTCCAGCGAGCGTTGAATTGAACAAAGAATTCTTCAATGTGAAGATCTCTGCAGGTGACGTGACCGCGGCACTCGCGGCGTTGCAAGCGGGAGAGATGTCGTTCGAAACGTGGTGGAATCTGCTCAGTACCGGTGGATGGGGTCGTGAAGGGATCGACGCCACGGCAGAGAAGCTTGAAATCAAGAAGGATCTAGCGGCGAAACCGAAACCGGAACCTGAATTGGTTACAGGAGGTGAAAGATAGGATGGAGACGATAGCGAAGATTGAAATCGTGATGACTGACAACGGTCAGATTGCCGTTAACGGTTCGATTCAAAACAAACTACTGGCGTATGGTTTGTTGGAAGCGGCAAGGGAAGCCGTGTCTGAGTATCACAAAAATCAAGACAAGAAGATCGTGTCACCACCCCCAGGAATGGTAATTCCGAAGGCGTAATTCACTATTTAGGAGAGACACCACCATGGCATTGGCTGCAGTTATTGATAACCTTGAATCGGTTACAGAACCGTTGCGTTCGCATTATGCGAAAGGAACGGACGGGAAATTCGTGCTCGCGATCGAGGGAACCCATCCGAGTTTTCTAACGCCTGTTGAAGGCGTTGAGCTGAAGAACAAGATCGCTGAATTCCGAAACACGAATATCGCGCTCACGAAAGAAAACGAAGAACTTAAACCGCTCAAAGCGAAGTTCGAAGGAATCGATCCGGATGCGGCTCGCGAGGCGCTGACTCAGGTTGCGGAATTCAAAAAGAAGGGCGCAGCGAAGCCCGACGACATCGCAGCATTGGTCAAGAAATCGATCGACGACGCAATCAAGCCGTTGCAAGAGAAGCTCGGTGCCGCTGAAAAGCAGACCGAGGCTGAACGGAAACGTGCGGATGAATCGACATTGAAGTCGTTTGTCTCTGAACGATTTCTGAAGGCTGGAGGCAATCCAAAGGCGGTTGACTTCATTGTCGGTCAGGCGAAGTCTACCTTTGAGGTAAAGGACGGCGCGGTCGTTGCGATTGCCAACAAATTTAGTTCGGAAAATCCCGGCAACCCCATCGGTGTCGATGAGTGGTTGACCGGAGCCGCGAAGGAACATGACTTCGCGTTCAAGCAGAGCACTGGTGGCGGTGCGCCTCCTGCCGGTGGCAATGGTGGTGGTGGACGTCCTGGTCAGACGGTCATTCGGAATCCTACTCCGCAGCAATTGGGGGACCCGGTTTTTGCGAAGCAGATCAAAGAAGGGACGTTGCGTTTCGAATACGATGGCGTGAAGCAGTAGTAGTCGTACATTCGATTAGAGATAGGGGGGTCGTTGGTTCGGGGAGCCAACGACCCTGGTATCGCTTCGGAGAAGTGGTGCCCGGCTCCGGTGGAGTTGCTTGGTAAACGGTAAACGTTTTTCAAGGAGTCTTTCACATGGCAGCAATGGTCACTACGAACATTCTGGGTACGGTCGTCGCGATGGGTTTGGCAACCCTTCGTGAAAGTCTGGCCCTGACGATGGTCGCGAACCGCGACTATGAAAACCAGATCACCGCCGCAAAGCGATTCGCCACGGTCAACGTTGCCGTCCCGGCAGCGGTGGCCACCCGCACGGTTTCACCGGACGTCGTTCCTCCAGCGGTGACTACGGTCACTCCCACCAGCATCCCGATCACGCTGTCACAGTGGAAGGAAGCGCCGTTTGCGATGGACGACAAAGGTCTGTCGCAGGTTGACCGCGGCATCCTGCCGATGCAAGGCAACGAAGCCATCAAGGGTTTGGGCAACGGCATCGAGGATTATCTCTGGTCCTTGGCGCACGGACTGGCCGGTTTCTACGGCTTCGCGGGTACTTCCGGTACGACCCCGTTTGCAACGGATCTGTCGGCGTATCTCGATGGCCGCAAGGTCGCGAACAACCAGCTGATGGGCATGGATCCGAGGTTCATGATCATCAACACCGATGCGGAAGCGAATGCGCTCGGTCTCCGTGCGTTTCAGGATGCGTCGTTTCGCGGTGACACCGATGGCATCATCAATGGTCAGATCGGTCGTAAGCTCGGCGCGCTGTGGTTGATGACACAGCGCGTACCTACGCACACGGCGGGTGCTGGCACGAACTACCTCGTCAACAACGGTGCGGGCTATGCCATCGGCACCAAGACGATCACGGTGGACGGCGGCGCACTCGGTGCGTTGAATGTTGGTGACATCATCAAGTTCACCGGTCTCGCTGGCGTTACCGGTCATGCACAGACGTATCAGGTGCAGAGCACCGTGGGTGGTGCGACGGTGACCTCAATCACCTTCGAACCCGGTCTCGTGGCGGCGGTCGTCGACAACGAGTTCATCGCGAACAAAGGATCGTTCGTGATGAATCTCCTCACCCACCGCGACGGCATCTCGTACGCGATGGCCCCGCTGATGGACACCATCCAGGTGCCCGGCGCAACGCTGACCGCAACGGCGATCGATGAGATCTCGGGTCTCTCGCTCCGTCTCGAAGTATCGCGTCAGCATCGTCAGGTGCAGTGGGCGTTCGATGCGTTGTACGGTGGAGCGATCCCCCGTCCGAACGCAGGCATCTTCGTCGCCGGCTAGAAACCATTCGTTCGTCGGGTACGTGGGAGAAGTGCACGTAGGCGAGTCCAATTTCGGATTCGCCTACGCCCAGCACCTTCGATAGGAGAAGTCAATCATGGCACATTCCAACAACGACTATCCACAGGGACGTGGTGCTCCGGTTTCTCGCTACATTCGAGACATTCTTGTGGAGTTCGGTGTTCCGAAGTTTTGGCGTCAGCGTGTTCCGGTCGCTAGTTTGATCACGACGTTGACCGCATTCACACCGACCCCAGGACTGCCCGGTGTGCGGTGGCGTCTGATCGACGCGCTGGCGATTGCCATTGGTGGTAATGCCACAACCTCGACCTCGGCCAATATCTCGAGCATGCTCTCGGGGTCGGCTGTTGAACTCGTGGCCTTCGCCATTGCCGGTCTCACACGCAGTACGGTGTTGCGTATGGGTGCGGCGAATGCGGCGGTACTAGCGGACGGCGCGTCGTTGGTTCAAAACGACGCCAATGCGGCACTTGGATTCAAGTTGGTGGGAAGTACGATGACTGTGGCGACGCACATCGATTTCCATATCCATTACGTCGCTGATCCGCAGTAAGAAACCATGGCTGTATCAACGCTCGTAACCACCGCTGGTTCGGCATTGGCAAACGCTTATTGCGACCTTGCCTTTGCCAACCAGTATCACGAGGATCGTCCAGCAGTTGGTACAACGTGGGAAGATGCGGACGACAATCAAAAAACCGCTGCCATTCTTTGGGCTACGATGTTGATGGACGCTCTGTGGTTTTGGACAGGGTATCCGACCGATGCGGTGCAGGCCTTGCAATGGCCGCGTGGAGCAATGATCAAACGGAATGGTTGGGAATACGTTGATATTCATACCATTCCTGTTGAACTCCAACGTGCGACTGCAGAGTACGCACGTCAGTTGTTGGTCTCAGATCGGGCTGGTGATTCAGACGTTGAATCTCAGGGTTTAAAGTCGATTACCGCTGGCCCTGTATCTTTGTCCTTCAAAGAATCGGTTTATGCGAAACCGGTTCCAGATATTGTTGTTGGTCTTATTCCTCCGGAATGGGGCTATCCTCGAGCTCGTGTCTCGGGAACGAAAGAGTTGGTGAGGTCGTAATGAGAGGATATCAAGGAGCAGTACGAACAACGAATGTAACCACAAGCAATGCAGCAGTAGAATTGATTGCTGGTGCAAAAGGTTGTTGGTTGTTCGAAGTTCATCTTTCCTTGGCTACTGCGGCTGCAACCGTTTTCGGTCTTGGCCGTCCCGCAGCCAAAGGAATTACGCCAACGACACCGCTTGGATTACCGTCATTGGATGGAGATCCAACTGAACTTTCCGCAACGACAACCGCTTTAGCGTGGGGCACCTCTCCAACCAACCCGTCGAAATATATGGATCGGGTGTCAACGAGCGGTGCCATTGGATTCGTGAAAGACTGGATTTGGGCGAATGGTCTCTTCGTTCCATCCGGTCAAACGATTGTCGTTCAGAACATTCTGGGTGGCGGTACGGCTGACATTGCCTTCCGGATTGGAGAGATTCCGTGAGTCTCGTAAGCAATGGAGTTACATTGGCGAATTCGTTGGCGAAGTCATTCAAACTTCAGTCAACCGTAATTCACGAGTCAATTGCTTCCGTTGCTGGAGATGGAACTCGAAGTTACAGCGCGCCAGTCGTTCGTGATGCCGTTGTAGTTCGTAAGCAGAAACTTGTAAAGACGGGAACCGGGCAAATGGTGATGAGTACGGCGTACATCGCCTTTCTTCATCCCACGATCGTTAATGAACTTGATCGGATCACTCTTCAGGATGGTACCACGGCCCCGATCCTGAATACCGAAGGGTTTATGAACGTGGAAACAGGTCATCCCGTACTTACGGAGATCTATCTTGGTTAGAATGAGTATCAAAGGGGTGGTGCAAGTCACTGAACAAGTTAGGAGAATGATTAACAATTCTCCAGACGAGTTCGGTCGTGCACTGATGATCGAAACCAAGGTAGAAGCGAAAGAATGTGCGAAGCGAGCTCCAAAAGATAGCGGAGATCTTCGTGAAGATATTCATGCAGAGGGTCCAGAGCGTGTAGGCAATCGAATCAAATCGTATGTTCGGACTTCGGAGAAGACCGCGCACTACGCGTTGATTCAGCATGAAGATTTGGAACTTTACCACGACGACGGAGAAGCGAAATTCATTGAACGACCATTGACAGAGAGCGCTCCGTATATGGCCGAACGAATTGCCGCCCACATCAATTTGGATAGGGTGAAGTAAATGTACCTTGATGACCTGATTTTCAGATTAACGTCTTTAGGTCATGGAACGTATGGTACGACTTTATTCAAGGGGTCGAAAGCGGTAATTCCGGCAGGGTCAGGACCGTTCATTTCTTTGATCGCTACGGGTGGTCAAGGCGATGAAGGTACTCACAACCTTTCTCGGTTTACGGTAGCCTATGAACGTCCAACGGTTCAAGTTGTAGTTCGAGGGGAACTACCGGTCGTAGCCGAAGCCAAGGCTTATGCCGTTCATTCGGATCTTGACTTTCGAGATGAATTTGTCAACGGCACGTGGTGGAGGTCGTGCGCTCCAAGACAGGAAGTTTTTGAGTTGGGCGTGGACGACAAGCAACGAATGCGATTTGCGTTTAATCTGGAGATTGTCAAACGGCTTTCGCCAGCAACAAGTTAGGAGATTAGATCATGCCAGCAACAGTTACGTCTCGTTTGTCGATTGCTTTCAATTCGATTCTTGCCAATGCCCTTGGTTTGGCGTCGGGTCAAGCAGTCATTGATCAGAATTCGGTTTTCTCGCTGGCGTCAGGCACCGGCGCGAATCAATGCGATCGTGTCTACTCCGAACGTGCGAAATCCATTTCGGCAGCATATGACCTTGATGTATCGGGTTCGTTGCTCGATGCGTTCGGTGCCGCGTTCATTCTCGCGCGTGTGAAAGTATTGGTTGTTATGGCTGACGCATCCAATACCGGTAACGTTATTGTTGGTGGTGACGCCAATGCATTGTTGTTCGGATTCGGTGCTGCGGCTCATACCATCGCTGTGAAACCGGGTGGTGCACTCGTGTTGTTTGCCCCGGATGCGACGGGTTGGCCCGTTACAGCGGGTACGGGAGATATCTTGCAATTCGCGCCGTCCACAGGCACGCAGGTATTCGATTTTGCCGTCGCTGGATGCTCGGTGTAGTTTCAATTTTTCCAGAGGAGAACGTTCATGTCGAATGCAGTTACTACAACGGGAATCGCAATCCGACGGGCACCATTCGCAACACCGACGGTGTTTGTGACGATTGGAGAGCTCACTGAACTTGATCCGGGTGGAATGTCTCGTAATAAGATTGAGACGTCGACCCACAACGACGGTTCTGAGTCCCATGTGCTCGGGATTCTTCGGCAGGCCGACCCTACGATGAAGATCAATTACGTGGCGTCGGATGCAACGCACATTCTCATTTTGTCGGACATTGCCAACAACATGAAGAATGCGTGGCAGATTTTGTTCCCGTCTGGCAAGACAAGAACCGGATTTGCGTACATCCAGATGTTCAAGTTTGACGCGGCCCCTGTTGACGGCAAGCAGGGAGCTTCGTTGGCCTTGACGTGGGCTGGCGTCGTCACCGAAGCGTAAATTCGTTAACCCTTAGAAGAAGGACACCACCATGTCAACGAAGAAATTTCTGTCGGCGGCGGATGTCGAGTCCGCCGTCGATGCGAAATACGACGAAGTTGAAATTCCGGAATGGGGCGGAACTCTCCGTCTGAAAAGTCTGACCGCCGGTCAGGCAATGAAGCAACGTGCTGATCTGGTAAAGTACCCGGATGACGGCATGTGTGTCATCTTGATCTATAGTGCGGTCAACGAGAACGACGAATACATCTATTCGATGGATCGCAAGGACGAAGACAAGGACAGCCCGACCTTCGACGTTCCGCTCGATCTGATCATGCTTCGGAAGAAGAGCATGAAGGTGTTGGATCGTATTCAACGTGTGTGCGTTGCATTGAACAAGGAGAAGGCACCGGAAGAAATAAAAAAAGCTTAGCGCGGGGCGAACAACGTCGATTTGCGTATCGACTGGCGGCGCAACTCGGTTATGCAAACGTTGATCGAATGCTAGACGAACTGTCGCCAGACCAGCTTCTTGAATGGCGGGTATTCGATCAGCTCGAAATTCTATCCGAACGACGTATGGACTACCGATTTGCGTCGATCGTACTCGCGCTACGTGGTGGAGAATTAGAGGATTGCATTCTTAAGTTTGGGGATGAGATTACTCAAATGGCTAAGATCGAGACCTCGAAACAGAGTCTGCAATTTCAAGAAATGGTGATCGATGGGTGGTGTCATGTGAACAATTTAATGGTAGAGAAAGGCACTACGCGTGGCCGTTGAACTCGCACCCATTTCAGGAGTCATCGACCTCAAGGACGATTTTACGAAGACTCTTGACTTAGTCACCAAAGAACTACTCAATTTTGAGAGTGTTTCGTCGTTAGCTTTCACCAGCATTGCCGCTGCTGGAGCTCTCGTTGCAGCGACCTTTACCGGTATCGCTATCGCAGCGAAGGAACTTGGTGAACGAGGAGCGGATATTCTTGACGTTGAAGCCACACTTCAAGATTTCGCTGGTGGGGTCGGTGAAGCCGCAAAGGTAATGGAAGCGTTGCGTGCGGGAACGAAAGGCACGATTAACGATTTCGAACTTGCGCAGAAAGCAGCGCATCTCTTGTCAGCCCGTGTACGTCTTACCGCTGATGACTTCGGCATTCTGTCACAAGCGTCATTCGTACTTCAGAATCGTGGACTTGGTGGTACGAAGGAAATGCTCGAATTAGTTTCCAACGCAATGGTGACCGGACGGACAAAGTCGTTGGCCATGGCATTGGGTGTCATTGATGTTGGCGATGCCGAAGCCGCGTACGCGAAAAAGCTGGGAACAACCGTTGGTATGCTGTCCGATTCCGCTAAAGCGGAAGCGAAGCGTATTACGATTCTCGAAATGTTAGAGACTGCGGTTCAGAAAGCGGGTAATCAAGAACGAGATTTCGGTGAACAGATCGAGGCCGCACGTGTTTTTGTCGCGAATTGGGTGGATGAGATTGCGAAGGCGGTCGCTACGTCACCCGTTCTTTCGGCAGGAATGAAGGCGATTGGTGACGCGATCGGTAGTGCGTTCGGTGGAGACTCACAAACGTCGATTAAAGTTATCGTGGACCTCATTGAGAATACAGCCATCGTGGCGGCTGACTTTGCATTGGGATTGGTCGAGTCTGCGCGTGTCGTTCATGCTGTTTGGTCAGGCCTTGAAACAATCATCCTTGGAGTAATGACGGCAATCTCAGAGACCGTTTCCTTGATTCCTGGCATGGCTCATTCCATGAAGGAGTGGACCCGAAGCCTAGCAGAACAGACCGCAGAGGCCGCTAAGGGAGTCATGGGGACTTCCGAATTTGATAAAACCCTTGATGCGTTGGGTGGAACCATTTTTCGAGTTCGAGACGCAATGGTTGACGCCAAGAAAACAACCAGCGATCATAATAAGTCGCTTGACATTGCCGCAGAGAATACAAAGAAGTTGGCGAAACTTCAAAGCGATCTTGCGGAATCCACGGAGAGACGTGCTATCGATGCGGGCAAGCTTGCAGAGATGGAGAAGAAAAGTCTCGACACTATCAAGGGTTTGACGGCCGAGCATTTTGCGAATGTCATAAAGATGACAGGCACGTCATACGACGCCCAGAAAGCGGCGATTGAAGCGAATTTTCAAAAGCAGGTATCGGTATTGGATACACTCAATCCGAGATACCGCGAACACTACGCGGCACTTCGACAGGCAGCTGACGACGCCTTGACGGCGATCGGTATGGAATGGGATTCGGTACGTGATAAGTCGTTAGAAGCGCTTCGACAGAAAGCGGAAGCGGCTCGTGAAACGTATAACCAGATGGTCACTTCTGGTTTGACGTTTACCCGTGATGTGCTTGATGAACAATTGACCTTGGTACGTGAACTTGAGGATGCGGCTCGTGGTATGGGGGATACGTACGAAGACGCATTTGAAAAAGCCGCCGCTGCTGCTGCTCAGGTATCCGCGGAAGCCGAGAAGCAAAAGAAAGCCGCTGAAGAAATTCTTAAGGCGAATCGTGCGCAAGGCGGTTCAATGAATGTCACTCGAGCGAACATTGATGGTTTGGCGTACTACGATACCAATGGTCGCTTTGTTCGGATACCGAAAGATATCGCAGAAGAAATGGCTGAGCGTGGTTTTTCTGCAGAGGAAATCATCTTAGCATACCGTACTGGTACTACCAAGACGTGGGTGCCTCAGGGTCCGAGAATTCCAGGGTTTAAAGATGGAGGTACAGTTGATGTGATGGTGGGTGAATCCGGTCCAGAAGTTGCACGGATCCCACTCGGGACAACTATCTATCCCGGTGGTATGCGTCCTGGTTCTGGAGAGGTTCGTATTCATATTACACAACAGATTAACGGCAGCGTGTTAGGGGATCCAAGCAAAATTGCGAACGCGTCGATTAAGGCGTTTAGCGATTGGATGCGCGACCGTGGGTACCGGTTTGCAACGTAGAAGGGATTGATCAATGCCAGGTCCAGCAGGACTGACTCATAATCGAGTCTCAGGACTCTCGGATGATGTGACACAGCCGTCGCTCGTGCAACCCAGTAACTGGGACGACAAGCACTACTTCACTGGGGCGAATCTCGGAGCGTTGCTTTACCAGGGCACGAGTGGAGAAGTGCAGGCGGTCAATTCCGTCGCCCTGGGGCAAGTACTAGCTTCGGTCGCTGTGGGATCGGCTCCAGCGTGGACCACGTCTCCTCAACTCACCTTCGTGAAACTCGGAGGAACGACATCTTCATTTCCTGGGATTACGTTCAACGGCACGGAGTTTCAGATCGTGCTTGCGGACAACTCCGCCTTTACGGTGGCTCGAGCGCTTGGTTATATCGTTGGGTCGAATGCGGGGTCTGCCGGTGCTCTTCGCGTGTCGAACGCCGCGACCATCTGCACCGCACGTAATGCGGCGAACAGTGGTAATCTCCACCTGTTGGCCACGGATTCGTCCAACCGATTAATCATCGGTGACGACGGGGGTAGTGGAACAGCCATTGCGTCTCTACTCCTCAAGTCCACGTCGAGTGGCGGTGCTCTTGTGCTGTTCGGTGGCACGACGTCCAGTTTCCCTGCACTCAAGCGATCGAGCGCGGAGCTTCAGGTGCGTCTTGCAGACGACTCGGCTTTCGGCGTGCTCAACGCACTCTCCCTCGTCGTGAACACGGGCACCTTCCTCACGAGTGCCGTAGCGCTAACGAATGGCGCGGGAGCAGGGGCTGGGACGATTACGAATGCCCCTGCGGCGGGAGATCCGACAAAATGGATCCCCATCAACGACAATGGCACGACACGGTACATCCCCTGCTGGTGATTGATGATCACAACGACCCTTGGAAAATTGGCAGCGGCCGATATAGCACTCGCAGACCTGAACAAAATGGATCTTCCAGTGGCTGCTTCCATTCGTGTTGCGAGATTGATTCGGGTCGTAATCCCCGAGATGACGATCTTCTACGAGAAGCGAAATGCCTTGATCGTTAAGTTTGGGGTGGCCCGTTCGCTGACGCAGGAAGAAGTTGCCGCAGGTGTGACCGGTGAGGTGATTTCTGTGCGAGACCACCGAGGTTATCAGAGTGCTTTTGACGAACTCTGTTCGGTGGAGTCGTATTTACATGTCGATGCGGTAGCCTTGTCCGTACTCGGGGACGTACGTATCGCTCCGGTGAACCTCCTTCCACTGCTCGATGCCGGAGTTGTGATCGATGGGTAAATCTGCTTTTTGGCGTGGGGCATTTCTCCCTGCCGCGTTTCTTACGGACACGACGACTCAGAATCGTTACACCGCGTATGCCGCGCTTGTACGGAACAGTCATCCGTTGGTATTTTGGCGATTTGGAGATCCAGTCGGGACGACCGTCGTTGATTCTAGCGGTAATGCGCGAACGGGTACGGTTACAAGCACACCGATTTTTGACCAGGTATCAGCGTTCGAGGCAGACCCTAATAAAGCTATCGCGTTCGACGGGGTAGACGATTTCATCTCGAATTCGCACAGTTCCCTCAAACCCACAGCGGGTCCTTTATCGCTTGAGGTGTGGACACGTGTCCAGACCGCCACGACGGGGGCAGATATGGGGATGGCCGGGAACGGCCATCTCGGTATTCAGCTCGCGCTAGATCGACCGGACCCATCCACGAATAGGGTTAAGGTTTTCGTGGGACATTCAACGGCGGTCATCAGTTATGACTTTGCGAAGGATACGGTCACACATCATTTTCTTACTACGTGGGACGGAACGACGGGCACGGGTGGAGTAAAGCTCTATATCGATGGAGTCCTCGTAGCCACCGGAACTGCGAGTTCTGCCACACTGGCTCCCGTTGACGACTTCCGCGCAGCCCGCTACGGAAGTAATTACCTCAATGGTGTGCTGGATGAGGTGGCGCTGTATCCGGTTGAGATCACAGCCGTCGTGGCCGCTATCCACGCATCGTTTCGCTACTACACGTCAAGAGTCCACATGATCGTGGACGAACAACATAGAAGCAATGACTACCTCCATGACTCGCTTGATATTGCAGATCAGGTAGGTGAAACTCCCGGCACATGTTCCTTTCAGACCCCTCCAAACGGAAATGGATGGGTGCCTTTGGTTTTCAACCGTGTGCAGATCTTCCACCAAGGCGCTCCTCGTTTACTGTTTTCAGGGACGATCCTGACTACAGAAGATGGGTATGAAGAAAGTCCTACGAATCACTTCACCAGAGTCAATGCCGTCGACGACGTCTGGATCCTGAACCATAAGTTCCCCGTGGGGTTTTATGAGGGAGAGTCCGCTACGGACATTGTAGAAGATCTCGGCGCGCGTTACACTCCCGACACACCCCTAAACGTGGAGCAGGGACTCCCGGTTATAGATCGAATTGCCTTTTTCGGCGATGATACTCTTGGTGATTGTCTGTCACGCGTTGCAAAGCTTATCGGGGCTGTATGGCGCAGGGACTTTGAAGACGAGGGATTGTTTTTTGGCCTTGTCGACACGGAAGCATTACCAAGGATTTTGGATTCAGCGCATTTGTCTCTTGAGTCTTTTAAGATCACACGTACCGGTGGGGCGATAGTGACCCGAGTACGTGGAAGTGGAGGATCGGCTCAATTGATGTCGGACGTGGCTTCCGGTGAAACAATCATTCCGGTTGAGGATACGTTTTGGTATCTTGAGGCAGGTGGTTTACTTCGAATTACCGATCAGATTCTTTCACACACAGGACTTGACGTTGGTGGAGCGGGGTCGCTTATTGGCACTGGCGCTTCGCCGTCTGCACTTGAAGCGGTGGCTGCTGACGGAGCTGGTTGCACGTCTGGTGATCACGAAGTGTCGGTGGTATTCGTAACGGGAGCAGGACAAAGTCTTCCAGGACCACGTGTAACCGTTGCCGTTGGAGTTGTAGCTCCTCCGAGCGTTACTCCAGTGGCAAGTGCTCCAACCGTTGGCTCTGGCGCTACATCGGGACAACATCGTGTTGCTGTTTCTTTCGTTAATGCGGCGGGTGAGACGACACCCGGTCCACGTAGTAATATCGTAACACCCGGTCCGGCTACGACCGGGTTGATTGACCCATCACCGGTTGCTCCGGGACTGACGGCTTCTCCCTCTTCAGGAGGGAACAATCTCGTCACGGTTCGTTACGGGATTACCTTCATTAATGGGGTAGGAGAAACCCAGCTTGGTCCTACTGCGGATATTCAAGTAGTAGGAACAGAACCTCCGTCCCCGTCGTCGCCGTCGTATGAGGACCTCGGATCAGGTGCTCTCCTTGGAACGGGAACGTATAACTGGGCGATGACCGCGGTGAATGCGGATGGGACCGAGACACCCGTGGGTGGAGGCATTTCGGGTGGTTCGTCAGCTCCGTTCAACGTGCGATTTAACTTCATGTCCCCCAGCTCGTTTGGGTGCGCGGCTTATCGATTGTATCGCACGGAGAGTAATGGGGCTGTACTGAAGTTCTCGAAGCAGACGGCTTCGTCCTCCAGCACGTCTCTCCTGGATAACGTAGCGGACGGATCCCTGGGGAGCACGGCTCCTACGATCAACGCCACGTATCAGTCAGTGACTGTGGTTCTTCAGGGCGGCGGATTGGGCACTACGGGACGTCGAGTGTACGCGTGGGATCCGTATAACCTGTCGCAATTGAAGCTCGTGGCTACCATCTCGAATAACACGTTGGCTAGTTATGTCGATGCGAACCCGCGCGATGGGACGAGACTGGGTGCGGCAGCTCCGTCGACCAACACCACAGCGACGGTGACGAACTACAATGTGATCCCAGTCACGTTGGAAATCGGCCCCTCGAACGTCACCGCACGTAAGGTGTGGATGACTCACGCCGATGATCCCGAGGGTACGCTATACCTCGTCGCAACGGTAGCGAACAATAACGCGGTGTCTTATAACATCGCCACGGCCGACGGGTCACTCGTCACGGCCGCTCCGGGATCGAACACCGCGACCGCGAGTCAGATCGGTTTGACTGAAATTCCCATAGGTCCGGCGGCTGTGACGTCACGCGAGATCTACATGACTCCCGCGAACACCCCCGGTGGAACCATGCGATTGGCTCAGACCATCGCAGATAATACGACCCTAACGGGTACGATCACTATGAGTGACGCGACCCTTGCGGGACAAGCGGCGGCACCCAGCACCGACACGTCTGGACTTGCTCAGCCAGCGGGGGTGGTCGTCGCAGGATCTACGTCTATCCCTGTAGCCGGTACCGCGCCGTTTAGAACCTCCGGTGGATGGGCAATGGTTCAGTCTATCCCAATTCGCTACACGAGCTTTAGCGGAGGATCGCTCACAGGCGTTCCCTCGTCCAGTCCTGGAGCCCTTACCAGCAATGTGTCTTCGAATGCTTCGATTGTGGCTCTTCCAGTACTGATCGGTATTCCACCGTCAGGAGAGGGTTCGATATCTCATCTTATCCCGGCTGGGGAACAGGTTCGGATTTACGTAGTACTGGATAATGAAGCTGCACAGGCAGAGCTGGCCGACGCGCTTGGAACGGATGGAATTGTTGAAGTCCCATTCGACGACGACCGGTTAGCGTATGCCACACTTATTGAACGCTGTCAGTCGATACTGGATCTGCGCAGTACCGTTGAACCTTCGATTGATTATGAAGTACGTGACCCTGAAATTCGTACTGGAGCCACTCAAGAAGTTGACCTGGATGCACCGACAAATGCAGTCGGTGATTTCATTATTCAGTCAGTGAGTATTTCGTCGTTCGTCGGTAACACCAATCCCGATGTGTTTCCAAAGTACTCGGTGCGTGCATCCCATGCGGGAGTAAGTGGTCAGGTTCCAGCAATGGATGAAACGTTTATGGATTTGTTGAAACGGCGATGAATTTGAATAGTGAACACCAGGTGTGGTCGCGATGGACCTTTTCTGTTATCCCTGGTCGTCGCATTCACAGCTTTGCAGAGGTCAGGTTGAATTGCGCCCGTTTTGGACGGAAAGCCTTCGGCTCTGCTACACGTATGAGGATTCAGTACGATCCGAAAGCATGGATCATTGATATTCAAACCGAAGGACATCCGGTCCACGATCCTCATTATGTGTCGTATATGTTGAATAATTGGACGCGTTTTTTCGTGTCGGGGTTTGGGATGGGTACAGAAGTTTCATTGTTAACGAAATTAGAAGCCGGAAGTCGACAGGACGGAAAACCATCTGCTCAACTCATCCTGTTGCCTTCTATCTCAATTGGAGGATGCGATGGAAATTAAGGCATGTGTGGGATGCGGTATCTTGTCGGATACCCATCCGTTCGTGGCGGTGATGCAACCGCAGGATGTACCTGAAGGAGTTGACATCGTCGGTACGCCGGGACCGCAGGGGTTTGTTGCTTCCCCTTGCTGTCAGTTGTGCCACGTGAACCCAGAACATCGCGTTCGTCCTATCAAGGGTCACTTCTTCACCAGAGCGCAACACGCGACTGCTGTTCTTCAGGCGGGCAGCAACAACATCGGAGGACCTCGTGGCTAACGCATTGTACCCAAAGTTCAAACAGGCGCTCCTGAACAAGACGCACGACCTCGACACGGATTCGATTCGTGCGATCTTGGCGGATGCGGCCGATTACACGTATAGCTCCGCGCACGACTTTCTCGACGATGTTCCTGCTGGAGGGCGTGTCGCGGTATCGAGCGGGTTGACTTCTCCGACGATCGTCGACGGGGTGTTCGACACGGCGGACTTCACATGGTCTACCGTCTCGGGGGATCAGTCCGAACAGATCATCCTCTACAACCACGACGGCAATGGCGCGGGTGCGGACTCGGCGCGACAGCTGATCGCGTTCTACGATACGGGCATGACGGGCATGCCGGTCACCCCAAACGGTGGGAACATCAACGTCACCGTTGGCAGCAATTGGTTCGCACTGTAGAAGGAACGATAAAATGGATGCACAGCTTCACGGCCGACCGACCGGCTTGCCTCACAATCTGTTCTCGACTCTCGGTCCACAGTGCGCCCGTTGCTCGGGTCTTGGCCATGTTCTTGGTGCCAACCCCGGTTTCGTGGTGCGGTCCACGTCTCGCTGCACCTGTAAAGGCACGGGCGTCGATCAGGAGGCGGTCCGTGCCCGGGAGTTCGATGCCCTGACCCGGCGGCTCGCGGATCTGGAGGCGGCGTTTCTCCGCGAGCAGGCCAAGTATGCGGTCCGTGATCAGGCTCCGCCTGATGTCAAGAACAGCCGTCAGTTCTGGCAAGAGCTGATTGCATGGGCGACGGCGGACGGCACTGCGATTGCCAATACCACGACGGAAGCGATCATCTTTCCCAACGTGGTCATCCCGGCCAACTACATGCAGGATGGCCGTGCGCTCCGCATGCTGCTGCGTGGCCGCTGGTCCACGACGGCGACTCCGACTTTGACCTTCGCCCAACGCTGGGGCGGCGTCGGTGGCACGGTGATCGCGCAGTCCGGAGCCATCGTGACCTCGACGGTCACCAATGCCATCTGGGAGATGATACTGGAGATCCAGACTCGTCTCAACGGTGCGACCGGCACGTTGTTCTCGATGGGCTCGGTGACGCTCTACGAGGATGCGGTCCCGACGATGGGCACTGTGACCAACTACGGGTGCAAGAGTCCGATGGGATCGGCGGGTGTCACGGCCCCGGCGGCGGTGACCTGCGATCTCACAGCGGATACGTCGCTGTCGCACACAGCGGATTGGTCAGCGGCCTCGGCCTCGAACACGTTGACCGGCCATAACTTCATGTTGGAGTCGCTCAACTAGCCATGGCGACCCGGTTCTGGTTCCAATCGACGGGTTCACCGTCCATCTCCCCGAATTTTGATGCGGGGTGGGAGCAGACCGGGTCGGCCACGCGCCGTCCGATGACGGACAAGAAGCAGGCGTCAACAGTGTCGGCGTTGACGGACTCCTCGGCGATCACGATCCCGATCACGACGACGCAGCAGATCCTCGCGTATCAATTCATCAGCGATCAAATCTTCCTCCCCGTCCGACTCGATGCGTCGGTGCTGTTCTCGATGGTGGTCCGCTGCTCGGAGAATGCCACCACCAACAACGCCTTTCTCGCCTACGTCCTCCGGGCGCTGGGGGTCGATGGGTCCAACACCGTGCTCGCCACGCTCGCCTCCTCGATGACGAATGCGGGCACGGAGTTCGCGGTCACGGCCTCGGCGGCCACGAGGATCTTCGGCAACGGGACGACAACGGTTGCATTGACAGCGTCCTCGCTCCTCCAGCCGTGGCGGTTGTGTCTGGAGTTCGGCGCGCATGCTCAAGCGCCGACCGCCGCAGGGTCGTTCATCCAGCGGATCGGCTGTGACAATGCCAGTGACTTCGCCTTGACCTCCGCGCTGACCACGAATCTCAACCCGTGGATGGAGTTGTCGGTCAACCTCAAGGCCCTGACCTCGAACAATCACAAGTCGATCAAGGCGGCGTCGGGCATGTCAGTCGGAGATCGGATTCGATGATTCGCACCCATTACACGCTTGTCTGTGGGCGGTGTCGCAAGGTCATCATGAAAACGCGGAACCGCAACGTCCCACGACCGGTTCGATTGTCGGTCTGCTCCATCTGTAAGCCTGTAGTACGTTGGGATTCTCGCTCGGTGGGAGAAAGTAAATAATGGCGCTCCTCATAATCATGACGCGCAACACACGCACTCAGACCAAGGACGCGCGTGCCTGTTACGAGCGGAGATCGGATTCGATGATGGGAGAATCGTAATGGCACGCACCGTGATCCTTGCCCCGCAGACTGTGCCTGCGGAGAACTTCATCTCCCGGACCCGGAGCTATGGCACCACCGCATCCGGGAAGCTGGAGATCTCGATCCAGTCTCCCGACTGGACCTCCAAGCCAGAGTTGCTCATGGCCTGCTGGATCGAGCGATCTGTGGATGGCGGCACGACATGGGCACATGTCTGCTCCTTCACTGCTCGCGGAGGTGGCGGGCTTCCAACATTGAAATTCGCATGGAGCGGGACTCCCTGCGACGTGAAGATCACGGTAGCCGTCTCCGTTGCCTGCGACATCGGCCTGAGCTACGAGCTGTTCTAAATGGCCGTCACCAAGGTTGGCACAGCGGTCGGAGCGGAAGTCGTCGGTGGGACCTCTCTTACCCTGACCGTCGATAGCGCCGGAGCGGACTGCCTGCATACCATGGTCGGGTGGCGCAACAACGCCGATCAGGCG